>Ga0272440_1001655_pt1 | contig 18041 bp, 7 predicted proteins | sample SSMMMBAug17_FD_192440 | JGI IMG/M metagenome (GOLD analysis project Ga0272440, IMG submission 192440) | Marine sediment archaeal communities from Little Sippewissett salt marsh, Falmouth, MA, United States - SSM-MMB-Aug17 | ecosystem: Environmental > Aquatic > Marine > Wetlands > Sediment ...
CAATATCCATTGAAAATCAATCTTGTATGGACCGACTATCCTGGAAGCCCTGCTGCACAAGGCGGTCTTGTCAATGATATTGATTGTTACATGACTGGCCCTTTTGATAATCAGAAATACTATCCTGATGGTGCAAACAATCAGAGCAGCATTCAGACATTGCAATATGATATGAATTTTCCAATATTTCAATCAGATGCCAATCAATGCGCAATGAGATTCACACCTGAAAATGATTCGTGTATTCTGGATGCTGTTTCCATATCTATTGCTAACCCCAATGATGTTCAGGATGATATATGGATACGTGTTTATGAATACAATTCATTTGAATTGAAGTACAAAAAACAATATCACTATCTGCCTTCTGGATGGACAACATTACCAATCAATCATATTGAAATGAAAAATAACGAATTTATTATTGCCATCGAAAAAACATCACCTGAGATTACGATTTCATCTGATATGTTCAATCTTTCTAATAGAGGGTTAATTAAACAAAATGACAAGTGGGTTCCATCCAGTGAATCTTTTTATATTCGAGCATATGTCAGGCAACAAGAAGAATCACTTAGTTATGACAGGGTTAACAATTGTTTAGGTTTTTACCTGAAAACACCTGAAAAGGGATTTTACCAATTACACATTTCAGGATATAATGTACCCAAAGGCCCCCAGCCTTTTGCTCTGATTGCACGAGGAGCAATACAGGAATCTCTACCTCAAAAAAATTTAAATGTATTCATCCCGGAAAAGGTTAATGAAGGCGATGGTATTTTAAAAGATAATGGTATGGTATCTATTCCAAATCCTATTGAAAAAAAACTGATCGTCTATCTATCATCCTCTGATGAAACAGAAATTGTAGTTCCGCCAAGCGTTGACATTCCAGCAGGGCAGACTAAAGCTCATTTTGATATTCAAATTGTGGAAGATACATCTAATGATGGTTCTCAAACTGTCATTATTGAGGCAAATGCAGAAGGTTTTTTACCTGCCAGCACGACAGTCATTGTTGAGGACAATGATACCATTCCTGTTTTGGTTGTCACGCCAAACACCTTTTCAGCACCTTATGATGAAGGGGATGCTGTTTTTACAATAACCAATGCTGGATCTGGCCAAATGAAATGGCATGCCAGCGTTGATTGTCAATGGTTATCCATTGTTGGAGGAAACAGTGGCGTTAATGGTGGAAATATAAAAATTCATTATCAGAAAAATACAACAAATCACAATCGAGAAGGGCATTTGATCGTTCACGTAACTGATTATAAGGATTTGACTCAAACCATTCTCATTCATCAAAAAAACGAACAAATAGAAATTATTCTTTCACCTGAAGATGGACAAAAATATGATTATTTTGGCTACTCAACCAGTCTATGGAACAATATTGCTGTCATTGGGGCTTACAGGCATGGCATGACAAAAGCGAATTCCGGCGCTGCATATATTTATCAATATGATGAATTGTCATGGAAACCTCGACAAATAATCTATGCAAAAGATGGATTAGAGGGTGATTATTTTGGCTATGCTGTTTCAGTTTTTGACACACAAATTGCTATTGGCGCTTATAAAGTTGATGATTTGGGAACCAGTTCCGGAGCTGCATACATTTTTGAACAAAAGGATAATCAATGGATCGAAACAGCAAAATTATTGGCTTCTGATGGCAAGCGAAGTGATTATTTTGGCTGTTCTGTTGATATGTTTCATGATCAGTTGGTGGCAGGGGCATATAAATCAGATGTCATCGCAAAAGATGCCGGTGCTGCATATGTTTTTGAGAAAGATGAGGGGCAATGGTCTGAAAAATGTTGTCTTGTTCCCAAACAATTAAAACGTTACGATTATTTTGGACATGCGGTTGCTATTCATGATGGTTATATTATTGTTGGCGCCTATGGAGATGACGAAAGTGGATATGCATCTGGCTCTGCCTATATTTTTGAAAATACTGATGGCAATTGGAAAGAAAAAGAAAAACTTTGTCCTGAGCCTGCAAATAAATATGACTATTGCGGTTATAGCGTTGATATATCATCACAATATGCTGTCATTGGTGCATATAAAAGTGATTCTGTCGGTCCGGATTCTGGTGCTGCATATGTTTATGAAAAAAAAGAAGGCAAATGGATTCAAACTGCTGTTTTAAAACCATGGAAATCAACTGCTTATGATTACTTTGGTGCTTCAGTATCTTTAGATGGTGAATTTATTATTGTCGGTGCATATGGTGATGATAGTAAAGGAAAATTAGCGGGTGCTGCTTATGTGTTTAAGTTCATCAATGGTTTTTGGCAGCAGTTTTCTTACTTGAGGGCTTCAGATGGCCAAACGAATCATCTATTTGGAACATCTGTCAGTATATCAAAAAATGGTGAAGCCTTGATTGGAGCTTATGGAAATGATGCTAAAGGCTATAAATCAGGCGCTGCATACATTTACTCTGTTTTTTCAATGCAGGCATCATCAAAACCGACATTAGCGCTAAGTCCTTTTGGCTCTATTTCGTGGGAAAAACAAAATCAACAAAGAATATCTAATAATGATTGTAAAAAAGAAAAGCCCCATTCATCCCAATTCAACTATATTAAACAGCACCAAACATTTACCACTGAACGTCCATCAATTGTTTATACACAGATTCCTGAAATGGACAATCGCATTAAAAATTTAAAAGGTAGAATTAACTATCCATACCCAAACGATCTAACCATCACAACGTATATCTTCTATAATAATCTTTGGCATTTAAAAGCATTCTCGTATCCTTTATCCGATACTGGTAGTTTCAACATTGATATCACAACAGATCCAGGCGATCACATGGCAACATCAATTGCAATATTTGTATTACCGCAACATCAAACAATAGAATGGCCTGATAATGTATCTTTGATTCCACAAACATGGTCTGAAATTTCTTATCGTTGGGATATGATTAACCGATGAAAGCCATTGTTTTTAATGGTAGTTCATTGCCATTTATTAAGAACCTGTTAAAATCAAATATCTATTTATCAAAGAAGTCCAAATAACCAAATGGGTATTTTTAGATTATCTGTTGTGTAGTCAGTATCAATTACAAGATAGCTATTTTTAACATCCTTAATTTGTTTAAAAGTCTTATTTTTTCCACCGATTTCATAGATATTATCTTTCACTCTAAAATCACCGATACCTGAATAATATATTTCTGAAAAGCAACTAACAAAAAAAGTTTCTCTGATATTTCCCATATTGACTTCCACACCAAATTCATCAGCATAAGCGTAAAGGATATTTGTATTGTTAAAATACAATTTTTCAGGTTTTTTTGAGATTTTTTTTGAATATTTTTTTATAGGATGAAAAATTTTAATCTCTTTAAGTATATCTAAATATGAATATAAAGTTGGATGTGTAATTCCAAGTTCAGATGATAATTTTGCCAGATTGACTTTATATGGCACTCTTGACTCAATCAGTTTAGCAATAAGCTTTTTAAAGATGCTTATATGCGAATAATCTATTTTATGACAAGATGGAATATCTTCATTAATTATTTTCTGAAGTGCATTGAATAGTTTATTTTTAAATTCATCCTTATCCTCCATGAAAAAAGGATATGCACCAAATTTTAAATAATCTTTAAAATCACTATATAAATTGGAATGAGAAAGAGCTATATCTGTACTGATTTCAGCGCCTCTATTAAGAATATCCTCAAGGGAAAAAACAGGCAGTTTAGTCTTTTTACTCAGTTCCATATATTCATTAAAACTTAATGTTTCCATATTAGAAGTTACACACCTTCTGCTTAAATCATACTTCTGATAAAGTAAATTTAACATGGATGAACCACTGAATCGAATAGCTAAGTCAGGAAAAGAATCATAAATATTTTTTATTTCTTGCACCCAGTTTTTATATTTATGTATTTCATCAATAACAATAACCTTCCCGCCAAGCCTGACAAACTCGTCGGCAATGTCATAAAGTTTTGTATCTGCAATGTATATGTCATCTGCACTAAAGTATAAATAATCACTGACTTTGAAATTCTTTTTCAAATATTGCAGAAGTAATGTAGTTTTTCCAACACCTCTCTGCCCTATAATTGCAACCAGCCTATTTGGAGAAACTAACTTTTTCATATATTTTTCTCTTACAAAGCTATCAGAAACTGATTGTATGACTCTTACCTGTTTATTTCTAAAATAGTTTAACATACATTTCAACTTTTCCTTTATAATTATGAAATATACTTTAATAAAATTTAAATAATTTGTCAAAAAGATAAAATATACTTTAAGAAGTTATTTTTCGAGCATTCCTAAGCAGATTTTCTTAAGCCAACCACTGAAAATTTTTCTGCAGGTGGAGCCTCAAGAGCGGCTTCAAGATTTTGGAAAGCATGATAATGCACGCCATTAATATATTCACACACAAATTGTTCAAATTCATTCCAACTGACTGGTCGGGTTTGAAGATTTGCATCTATAACAGAAACATCCCCTTCGTTAACTTCGTAACTTAACAATGATAGGGCATACCACCATGCGGCGTTATCCAGCCCTAAAAATATTGCATGCCCGCCCAGGCGTTTAAATCGCTGGAGTTTGTTGTTGGTCTCTTTCCATTTTGGCGGTGGTGGGAATGAACATCGAGCGTCTCGAATATAGATGACTTTTGTGGGTGAATTATCGATCAAACAGGTAATACCGGTTTGAATACGTGATGTTACAGACATATGATGCAACTCATGATCAATAATAAAAATGACCGGTACTGTTTTGCCACCTGGATGTTTCAATGTTACGACCAGATCGATTTGTTCTGAATTATCACGACTATTTTGAATGGATGCTATTTTTCCAAAAGCATTTTTAAATGGCCTGAGATGCATAAATAAGGTTAATGCTTTTCTGAGGCGGCTTCGATCCGGTGGATATAAATCCATATCTTTAAAAATTTGAAGTTTCTTTTTCTCATAAGCTTGAATCAATGTTTCAACAGGTGTGATAATTTTTTGGGGTTTTTGATTTAAAATGGTTCGTAATCGTTCATTTGCAATGGCAATAACTGTTCTTGGGTTGTAAAGTCGATCTTGATAAAGTTCTGTTAATTCCTGACGTGTAAAAGGATACACATCCGGATAACTGTCTCCAAGGACTGAATTCAAACGACTCTCAATAATCTGAATCGCCTGATGGACCGAGCAGGCCTGAAGTTCGTACTGATTATTTTCCAATCTGGATATGATATGTTGATTTAATTTATGGCGATATTTTTCTTCCCATTGTTGACCACGAAAACATCCCAGAGGAAGCATGGCCTGTACTTTATCCACAAGAAATTCCATCATTTTTCCAAGCGCATGAATTTGATCATCAGATGTAAGATTTTCCAAACGATCAAAACAAACCAACATAGGCATTTTATAGCGGCCCAATAAAATGCCCAGTGATGTCAAAATTTCGCGTGCTTCATTTTCAAGAGCTGAATGAGACTTTTGAGATCGATCATGAACGTGAAGTAATTCATATTCTTCTTCGTCCAGAATATTTCCTTTTAACCATTCAATGGCTGTTGCCTGTTTTTCAGGATCTGTATATGAAAACAGAACATGTAAAAAACGTTTTGATATTTCTGGATACGTTTTCCTGATATTATCCATTGCTTTTTTATGAATTTTTTGGAGATATTTGGGTGAATGAGCTGCTACAGTGTTAAAACGAGAGAGTTTGGACAAATCTAAAATTTTATGCTGCAATTTTTGAAAGAGCCCGGCAGACTGTTTACGAATATCTTCGGTTTTATAGGTAATGCCTTGATGAAGTGATGTTGCTACTTTATAGGTTGGATCAATTTCTTTAAAAATATTGATGACCAGTCGAAACAATTGTGTGTCCCATGATGAAGCTCCTATTGTCCGGTCCAGTGGATGACAAAGATTGATGATGGTTTCCCTTAGTAGATAAGAAAAAGGCGTGTGTGCATCTTCGATAGGTTGAATGTATGAAAATGTAAATGGGAAATCTGCTTTTCGACCATATTCCAGCATCTGACCGATCAAATGGGTTTTGCCACTGCCCACTTCACCCAAAATCAGGCATGCAAAATTTAATGCCGGATGTTGTGATTTTTGATTCATCAATGATAAAATACCTTCAGATGCATGGCTATTAATATCCGGAACATTAGGATACCGGCTAACCCAGGGGTCACCGACACTTGAAGATATGAATGGATTGTTTTCTTTTAATATGTTTAATGGTTGTTTTGGACTATCCATTGTTAATTTTCTCCATCAGACTACTATAAAATAAAAAATATAGGGTGCAACACAACAAAGTTGCACCCAATAACTAATTTCTCCCCCATCCATTGGATGCGCTCGTAGAGACGTAGCATGCTACGTCTCTACACGAACATACTTTTTTGAACGATCTGCATAAAATGAGGAAGTTATTTTTAGTTATTTTTTGAGCATTCCTATGAATTGTCAGGATTCCTTTATTTAATGGCATTGATCAAGCCATTTTCAGCAAAACTGTAATATTTATTTTTTCCAATGATCATGTGCTCATGAACTGTTACGCCCATTAAATGGCATCCTTTGACCAGTTTTTCAGTCAATTTTTTATCTTCAAGGGATGGCGCTGGATCACCTGATGGGTGATTATGTGCAAAAATAACAGCAGCAGCATTGTATTTAAGGATTGTAGCAATAACCTCTCTTGGATAAACACAGGCAGATGTTAAAGACCCCTCAAAAATAATTTCACTTTTAATAATGTTGTTTTTAGCATTCAGCATGATAGCCATAAAACATTCACGTTGTCGAAATCCGATGGTAGCGTGAAGATAATCAAATAATGAATCCGGACTGGTAATCGTTTTACTTTTTTCAACAGTTCCCTGAATATAACGCTCGGCAACTGCTTTAACCAGTTTTATTCCAAAAATATTAACCGGGCCAATGCCTTTGATTTCAGTCAAGTCTTCAGTGGGTGCATTTAAAGCGCCTTGAAGTGACTTAAACTTTTGGATAACATCTTTGGCAATATGACGAACATCTCTTCTGGGTGTACCAATTGTCAGTAATAATTCAATGATTTCATAGTCATGAAATCCATCCAGACCGGTTGCAAGAAATCGTTCTCTCATGCGTTTTCTGTGACCGCTTTTGTAATCTTTTTCTGTGGTTGATGTCATAATGCATAATCAGATTAATTGACAATCCAAATGGTTCGATTATTTGCCATGCCGGTTATTTTTCGTCCAACAGTTCCAATCCCAATCGTATTGGCAACCTTTTTTCCACTTCGACCAACAACAATAGTGCTGTATTCGTCTTTTGTGCTTTTTTTCAAAATGCTGTGCGCTCTGCTCTTAACTTCCAATTCAATTTCTTTGGATAACTGGCCGTTTCCAAAACCATTTTTAATTAATGATGCTGATGCTTTTTCTATTTTTTCCAGGATGGCTTCACGTTGTTTTTGATAATATTCTGTTTCAAATTTTTTAGAAGCCAATATTTCAATAATTCCAACCAGGGAATATTTTAAAGATTTGACAACATTATAAAATAAAGCATCATATGTTGTATCAGCAAGCAAATCACCGACAGATTGAACCGCACGATCAGCATTTTCTGATCCATCATATGCAATCAAAAGTTTATTGCTTTTTGGAACATTGTCTACGATAATAATAGGAATGTGATTGACAAGATCAATCAAACTTGCGGCTGTATTACCGATAAATTCATTTAATTGACTGATACCTGTACGACCTACAACAACCGCATTGTAATGATACTTGGATTCACTATGAATTTCTTCTGCAATGCCTTGCATCTGTAGAGATTTTATTTTTATGGTAATATCAGTATCTGAAAAACCATGTGTCTTTAAAATAGACCGGGCTTTTTCCATAAATGTATTGATGGCTTGCTGATGTTTTTTTAGCAGATCATTCATTTTAACATTGTGAGAATCAAGAGAAATATCCAGACTGCTGAAAAAATCTTCTATTTGTGAGTATACATGAAAGAGAACAACCTCTGTGTGACTTGCTGAAAACACAGCAGCCACATATTCAACAGATTTCATTGAATGATCTGAGGTATCCACAGGTATTAAAATTCGTTTTTTTGACATGCCATTATTCTCCTTTTATTATAAGTTATTTAAAGCAATGATTGATTGTTCAAAGGTATGATTATTGCTAATTGAGAACCTTTTCGATATATATATTGATATCATTGTACAGGATTCTATGTAATGTCAAGTTTTTTTTAACTAAAGTGGCAACGTCCACAATCCAGATCAAACGTTTGTAGATTAATTCTTATTGAGGATCAAATGAAAAAAAACAAACCCCCAAAAGTGAAAAAAAATTTTACATCTCCAAAAAGAAGTAAATTTAGTATCATTACAAAAATTTGGTTTAGTATCGGTATTCTGGTTGTTGGTTATTTTATGTCAACCCTTATTGTTTTTACACTGGGATCCCATACTGAAAAAAGAATTGAGCATGTATCCAATTATCTATTTCCTGCCACAACGCAAAGTCGTCTGGCACGCACGGCTTTTAAAGAACAAATGGATTTATATGAAGATGCTGTTATGTCAGGTGAAGAAATATTTGTTGAATCAGCCAGAAAAAATTCTGAAAAAAGCCTTCAATCATTAAAGTATATTTTAGACCTTCCCCAATTAAGTGATGAAAAACGAAAAGAAATTCAGTTAATACATAATCATTTGGCACTGTTTACAAAATCAGGTAATACCCTTTACAAATCCATGACAGAAGCTTTTCGTGAAGATATGGATATAAAGCAGGAAAGTGATCTTCCTCCGGATGAATTAAGTCTTTTTATGAGTGATAAAGCTGTCCGGTTGGCACATGAAGCTGATGCGATCAGAGATTCATTAAGAGATTTATGTGAATATTTTCAAACATCACTAAAAGAAGAGTTTACTTCCATTATAGATATTACTTATAATCAACGTTATTTGAACCTTATTCTTTGTATTGTGGTCATTTTTGTTTCACTGACATTAATTACAATCATTGTCATCCGATCCATCGTGCGGCCTTTAAAACGAACCTTTATGCTTCAAATGGCTGTTGAGCAATCTATTGATGGTATTGCAGTGTTTAATCTCATGGGAAAAATTGAATATGTCAACAATGCGTGGGCTCAAATGCATGGTTATGATCCGGCGGGCTTACAAAACAAAACCATATCATTTTTTCATACCAAAAAACAGATGACCGAAGAAATGATTCCTCTGGTTCAGCAAATTGAAACAGAGGGCTTTCATGTATGTGAGGTTGGGCATAAACGAAAAAATGAAACCACATTCCCAACAATGATGGCAGTCAATCTTTTAAAAGATGAAAAAAGTAATCCGACTCATCTGGTCGGTATTGCAAGAGATATATCCATTCAAAAACAAAATGAAGAAGAACTTCGAAAAGCCAGGGATGCTGCTGAAGCATCAAGTATGGCTCTTCAGGAATCATTGGAAACATTAAAAAGAACACAAAATCAACTCATTCAATCAGAAAAAATGGCATCTCTGGGAGGATTGGTGGCAGGTGTTGCTCATGAAATCAATACACCACTGGGCATATCTGTGACTGCATCATCTTTTCTAGAAAGAAAGACCCGAGAAATTAAAGAATTATTTGATCAAAACCGCTTAAAACGTTCAGATTTTAAAAAATATATTGAAATAGGGTTGGAGTCCGCATCTTCAATTTTATCAAATTTGAATCGTGCTGCAGAATTGATTCAAAGTTTTAAGCAGGTAGCTGTGGATCAAACAGTTGAAGAAAAACGACCATTTGGGTTAAACCATTATATTAATGAAGTTTTTATCAGTTTACGTCCCCGATATAAACGCACAGATCATGAAATTAGCATTAATTGCCCGGACAATTTGGAATTAAACAGCTATCCGGGCGTTATCATGCAGGTCATTACGAATCTTGTGATGAATTCATTAATTCATGGATTTGATGGCATTGAAAAAGGACATATTTCCATTGAAATTATAGAGCGCGACAGCAAAGTGATGATTGTATACAGTGATGATGGTCGTGGCATGAACGATGAACAACTCGCTAAAATATTTGATCCATTTTTTACCACAAAACGAGGGCAAGGTGGAACCGGTTTAGGAATGCATATTGTATACAATCTTGTCACACAAACGCTTGGTGGAGAAATAGAATGCAATAGCACCCCGGATCAGGGAACTGTTTTTTCTATACGAATTCCCAAAGATCCCGATTCTACAACCGCACAGTAATGTAATATTGGTCATAACCACGTTGCAATAATATCAAAACACTGTCTTTGTTTCGATATTTAATCAATGATTTTTGATAATCCTTATGATCCTTTATCACAATTTCATTAACTTGCCGAATAACATCACCAACATCAGCCCCAATTTTTGCGAGATACGAAGATCGATGAATTTTTGAAATCATGACGCCTTCCGAGGCAGTAATGCGATATCTTCTTTTATTGGTGCGGTTTATGTTTTCAACCTGAATGCCTAAAAGCGTTGCTGATAATTCTTCAGCCAGATCAGCCGGAAAAACAGATGCTTTTAATGAAACTTTCTGTTTATTACCATTGCGAATGATCAGCATGGGTACTTTTTCATTAGCTGTAATATCATTCACAACAGATTCATAATCGCTTGCAGATTCAATTTTTTGTTTGCCGACTTCAAGTATGACGTCGCCTTCCTCTATACCTGAATAGCTGGCCGGACTTTTTCTCATCACTTCAGTGACAATCACCCCTGATGCGCCAGAAATACCCAGGTAACTTCGAACACGTTCATCAATATCCTGGATAGACATTCCCAGCCAGGCTTTTTGCACTTCACCATATTTGATCAAATCATTAATAACTCTTTTGGCCTTGTTGATGGGTATGGCAAATCCGATTCCCTGTGCTTTGGCATAAATTGCGGTATTAATTCCGATCAGTTCTCCATTAATATTTAATAAAGGTCCACCACTATTTCCTGGATTAATGGAAGCATCAGTTTGAATAAAATTGCGATATACGCGGTCATCAGAGCGAATCGTTCGTCCCAAAGCGCTGATGACTCCGGTTGTGACTGTATGTTCAAAACCAAATGGATTTCCAATTGCAATAACAGTCTCACCAATCATAATGTCATTGGAATTACCCATTGCAACATCCGGAAGACGTTCTTTAGATTTAATACAAAGAACAGCCAGATCATGATCTGGATCAGCACCAACAAGTTGGGCTTCAAAAACACGTTCATCTTTTAATATTACTTTAATGGTTCCTGTTCTGAGTAACACATGTTCATTGGTTAATATATAACCGCGTTTACCATCGATAATAACCCCTGATCCCAAACTGGTACGTTTATATTTTCTGCTGTAACCCGGATCAAAAAAATCATTAAAAAAAGAATCAAACAATGATCGACCCCCAAAAGAGAAAGGGTGTCTGGCACGTACTTCTTGCTCTGCACTGATATTCACAACCGCAGGACTGACATCTTCGACCGCCAGGACAACCGGACTTCGTCGATTGGTTTTAATCGGGCTGGAAAAAATGATTGTAGGGAGGAGCATGATAAAAAAACAGGTGAAAAAAATATAAAATTTGTTATGAAATATGATTTTCATTTGTTATCCTAATATGTATTGTGATCATGAAATGATCAAATTGACTGACACTGATTGGCACAGATGTTCACACTTCAGATGAATGGAAATAACAGGGACGAAAAAAAAGGTATCGTCCCTGTTATGTTATTTATTATGGTAGATCAAAATGATCAGAATCAGGGCACATACCATCAAAATTGACGTTTACCCCTGCACTTTCTGCAACACATTCATTTCCATAAGTTTTTCCATTACATCCACAGACAGGAGCAGCAATCATGATACAGGCTTCAGGTCTTGGTTGACAAATACCTTCTCCCTCACAGTCACCAGTTGCTTTTTTGCAAATGGCATGATCACCACATTCAGAATTGTCATTGCAACGCATGATAGGATAAAGCTCTACATCGTGTATATTTTCTCCAGGAAATATTTCCAATCTCGTCTTGTGAGGTTGAAAATTTTCAGCTTCAAAAGTTATGATATACATCCCGGCTGGAATATTTTCAAAAACAAATATTCCGGAGTCATCAGTTTCTTTCGACATAGATTCAAGCGTTGTATCATTTGACGTTGGAATGAGTGTCACTGTCGCACCAGCAATGCCTGAAATACAGTCAGAGCTGGTCATATCGCAATCAACAGCGCCATTTCTAACCATACCCTTTAACACAGAGGGTTCTGCTTGTTGCTGAAGTTCAACATCAATCAACGTTTCTTTGCCAGGAAGAATTTTAATGGGTTCTTCCCATAGCATCCATCCTTCGGCTTCAATACGAAGACTGTATTCACCAGCATTGATTTCATCAAATGCATACTCACCCTGATCATTTGTTTTTGTTTCCAATTGTTTGGTAATGGCATTATCTGAAGACGTGTCTGTCAGATTTAGCAGTGTCAACACAACCAAAGCATTGGCAACAGGTTTCAAACAGGTATCTGCTTCATTACATTCCGGCACATTGCCTGAAACAACACCTTTTAAAGATGCTGCTGCTGAATAGGGAATGAGAAAGACGTCTTTGGTTGTAACCGCATCCTGAACGATTTCAATTTCACCTTTCCATGCCTGATATCCAACAGCCCGAACAAGGATACTGTAAGCACCAACAGGTACTTTGGGTAAATCATATGAGCCATCATCATTAGATTGAGTTTTAAATTCATAGGGTCTTTGGAAGGCATCGGTATTGGTTAAATCTGGCGGGAGCAATTGAACAATATAAATATCGGCACCTGCGATGACTTTGTTATCTACATTAGCATCCCAAACCATTCCTTTAAGAGCACCGGTTTCGGGTTCAGGTTTACATTCACCAAAGTATAAAACATTTACGCCACTGGCAGCGGCTTCACATTCATTACCATATGTCTGACCATCACAACCACAGACCGGCTCATAATTTTCAGGACATGCTTCAGGTTTTGGCAAACAAATACCGGTACCTTCACATTCATGAGCTGGCTTTGAGCAAAATTCGTTTGACGAACAATTTGAATTTTCCTCACAAAATCGAGCAGGTATCAGTTCAAAGTTTCGAATGTTTTCACCTTCTTCAAGATCAAGATGATCCACACGATCTTGATATTTTTCTGCCTTAATATGAATGGTATAAGGGCCAGATGGAATATCAAAGAATTCATAAAATCCATTTTCATTGGTTTCAGTAAAATAAGGAGCCATTCCAGCGATATTCAGTTCAGATACCAACTCAATGCGAGCTTTTGGAATAGGAAGAATACAATCTGCAAGATCATCACAATCCACCAATCCATCTAATATTTGTCCTTTAAGATGGGCCATAGATGTCATTGGCATCATATTGACATTGATCTCGGTCACTGTTTCAGGTTCAATAGCAACTTCTTTTTTCCATTCCATATACCCATCAGCTCTGGCATGCATGACATATTTACCTGAAGGAATACCTTCCAATTCATACAAGCCATCCTGATTGCTGGTTGTTTCAAGGCTGGCAATGGTTCCTGAACTGTCTGGCGTCAGGATAAATAATTGAATATGTGCGCCGGCAATGGGGACAATACATCGTTCATCACCAGTTGAACATCGAACTGAACCATCATGTACCATGCCTTTGAGAACAGATTCGCCGATAAATGGTTTTAAAAAGACATCTTTTTCCTGAGCATCGCCAGCTTCCAGACGAATAACCATTTCAAAAGGTTCGTACTGATTTGCACGAACAGTCATCTGGTACTCACCTGCTGGAATATCTTTAAACGAATAAACACCATTACGATCAGTTTCTGTGCGCAGGGGTGGGATATATGTGACATTACTCATAGAAACAAGCACAACCGATGCATTTGGAATGGGAGTCATGCAGTCAGCAGAAGCACAATCAGTGTTGCCATCATATACATGACCTTTTAAGGTTGTAATGGCATTTTCTGGATATAATGTAATATCCTGTACCTGTTCTTCGTCCGGAATAATTTCAATAACACCTTCCCAGGGTCTGAACATTTCTGCACGAGCCACGATCTGGTATTTTCCTGAAGAAATACCTTCAAAATAATAATAACCGCGTTCATCAGTTTTTGTTTGGAATAATGGTGCTGCATTCATATCAGGATCAGAGCCAAACAAAGCAAACAAAGAAATTTCTGCAAAAGGAACATTCATGATACAGTTGGCACCTACACAATTAACCGCACCATTGAACACATGACCTTTCAAATGGCCATGCTCATGAACAAGATTCAGCATAAAGGTTAAATAAGTGATATCATCAGGATTAACTTCAGCAATTGCTTCCAATTTTTCAAAGCCTTGTGCTTTAATCAACAGATTATAACTACCTGCAGCAAGATTAAAAAATTGGAAAACACCATTTTCATTAGTCATCGCTTTTTCATACTCAAAAATCATATTTGGATCAGTTGTGTTTTCATGGTACAGATAAACAATGGCACCAGGCACAGGTTTTTCGCAGTCGCCATTTATACATTGATCAGTATGGGTTAACACAACGCCTTCAATACGAAGATCTTGTTCAATAGGTTGTAAAAAGATTTCCATACTGTCATTTTCACCCGGTTTCAGGTGAATATTTTCCCTGAATGGCAAGAAATTTGGCGCCTTAACAATCATCTGATATTCAATAGCAGCCAATCGCGGAAAGAAAAATTTTCCATCCGGGCCGGTGACTGCATGTTCTCCAATTGTTTGAATGTTATTATTGTTGTCATTCACTGTTGCAGGATGTCCATCGCTGTCAAGGTGAATTATTCTAGAATCTAAGGCATATGAGGTTGTCGAATTGTTTCTTGAGACCCATTCTGTACCATTCCATTGAGCACCAAAGTCCAGGGCAATTATCATTGTATTCACTTCAGTACAATCATGAAAATTGACACAGAACGTCAGTAATTCACTTTGCCCTTCAATCATTGCAGGGCCATCAACACCCATTTGAATATCAAGTATTTTGCCATCACTGGTAAATTGAATAAAACCTGAAGCCAGTAACCCCTGCATTGCAGAACCTTCTTTCAGCTTATCTTCTACTGGCCTGACAGTAACGATAAAATCCCATTTATTGGCGATACCATCAAAAGCTTTATCAAAATACAATGTCACATCATGTGCTTCACCCAGACTGTCGTATATCGGAACCGATATTTTATATGCAAAATCATTAGGAGAAATAATTTGATTATCCCCATCACAATCAGTGGCATCCCAACGCGCACTAAGTTCCAATATACTGTGAGATGTCAATGTTCGACTATCAAGATTCCCAATGACTGTGACGATGGATGTTTTTTCAGGCTTTGAAACAACAGCTTCTGATCCAGAAACATCACCATATAATAATGGGAACAAAACAACATCTGCATTTTCAATGGGCACCAGACACTTGCTGCCATCATCACATTTAACCGACCCATCATAAACAATACCGCCAAATGTAGCAATTACGCCACTGGGTTTGAGAATAAAATTCTGTTCAACCATTTCCCCTGGAATAATGCTAACTTTTTCAGAGACAGATGCAAATCCAGAGGCAACAACAGTGACCACATAAATAACCTTACCATCAACTGGATAAGCAACACTTAATTCTGGAAATTCATAGAATCCATCATCATTGGTTTCGGTTTTATATTCTGGTAATGGCGCAAATGACAAAGAAGCATCATCAGTATCATCTGATGCCATGAGAGTTGGATATGGAAAGTAAGGTCTTGCAATGACTGTTGCTCCTGCAATGGGTATTTTTGTTGCAGTATTTGCATCTGTGCTATTTAGAGCCAAAACATGGCCGGATAACATTCCATTTTCAGGCAATTGTTTTCGTGTTAATACGATCTTGACAAACTGAGCTGCCTGATGCCAGTTTGAATAAGGATCAATACAAAAACAGCCTGTGCCAACATTTTGAATTAATTGGAGAAGATCATATGCAGATTGAGCTGGATCAGATGTTGTCCAATTGCCAGTACCATCTTCAGAATCACCTTCCAACTCAATCACCGATCCATTTGGATTTATGATAGGAAGGGGACTGTATGTTCTTGGTTTAATGACTATTTCTTGTTGATAATCTTCAAACCTGTCATGTCTTACAAATAATGTATATTCACCAACCGGAACATCAGTAAAGGAAAAACCACCTTTTTCATTTGTTTTTCCAGATCTGATAACCTCAAAGCTTCCATTTTCTAATATGCCAATAGAAACATTGGCATATGGAACCGGATAGAAGGTATCCCATACACCGGAACTGATGTGGGGGGCTTTTTCAACCACTTTTCCCATGAGATTACCGGTTTGTTCGGAAGGTTCAGGGAAAAGAACCAGATTACGTTTACTTTTACTATCACCAACCACACTGACAATACTTAACACTTTTTGAAAACCGCTTTTACTGGCCATCACAAAATAGCGGCCTTGCGGTATATCAAACAGTTGATAAGCGCCAGTTTCATCAGTACGTGTTTTTCTGATGGGTGTTTCATCAGCAGCGATATCTTCTTTTAATTCACTGGTATTCACAGCAAATAAGCTAACCAGTGCATCAGGCAGGACATTGAGTTTACCTGTGGGGTCAGGTGTCAACACACGTCCAACAACGCTGCCATCAATATTTTCCATTTTTTTCAAGCGGACATTAATCGTGGCTACCATCTCAGGTTCAACCTCAACTTTGATGCGGCTGCTGAGATAGCGATCATGTGAAACAGCAACAATATGCTGGCCATGGCGAACACTTTCAAAGCGAAACCCGCCATTCGGGCCAGTTTTTTGAGTAAATTTTTCACCATTTTCTGAGGTACAAATAACCAATGCGTCTGGAATTGGTATCCAGACCTCAGCATCACCAGTATCTTCACTAACAGCACCTTGAATGGTACCGCTGTCAGTAACCAGGACGATTTGAGCATCATCAGTCTCAGGACCTGAAACGTATTTAACGTTCCGAACACCAGTAATTAATTGTAATTGATAAATAATATCTTGCAGACCGACAAGTCTGTCTGCATTTGCATCATTTAAATATAATGTTCCGTCCTGATCCATGCCGGCAAAAGCCGCAAGGGGCAATAACAAGACAAAAATCATGAACATCGTCATCAGTACTTTTTTCATTGTTGACCTCCTTTGTTGTCATAAAAAAAAAGCAATCATTTTAAGACATTAATTGATTAATTTCATATCAATGGCGAGACCTTTTGCTCGTCTTTTGAATGATTATCTGATTAAGATGTCACCTCCCTTCAAATTTTTTTAGGGAATCATGTTTGAATCATGAAAACTCAATTCCCTGATTTCAGAAAAAATAGTCGCCCCGATGATCCATTTTTTCTGAAAAAGATATTTAATTAAATAAAATCGGAAATAAGTTTTGTCAACTTAAATGATTTTTGCGGCATAAATTTTGCTTTTAATAAATAATTTCAAATTGTTTTAACGATATAACATCAGGAGGAACGATGAAAAAAAAAGCTTTGGTCATCATTTTTATATGTTTGTGTTGGGCCTGTGCTTCTCATGATCTAAAATCTCAAACAACATCAAATGAACCTGTTCATTCATCGGAAAACAGGCAAACTGCTAGAGATACAAAAACAAATGAAAATGATTCACAGGTTCATCAAAAACAACATAAAAATAACAAACAAACGACCTTCTCATTTAAAAACATTGATGAAGCCTATCTGACAATGACAAAACAACTTGCTGAACTACCAGAAGAATCTGTTAAATCTGCATTTGAACTTGCTATTAACACTTTAAAAAAAGACCCGGAGCATGTCAGAGCCAATATTGTTCTTTTTGAGGCACATTTATATAAAGGTAACGAAGAACAAATTGTTGAACAGTTTAAAAGGCT
>Ga0272440_1001656_pt1 | contig 18039 bp, 7 predicted proteins | sample SSMMMBAug17_FD_192440 | JGI IMG/M metagenome (GOLD analysis project Ga0272440, IMG submission 192440) | Marine sediment archaeal communities from Little Sippewissett salt marsh, Falmouth, MA, United States - SSM-MMB-Aug17 | ecosystem: Environmental > Aquatic > Marine > Wetlands > Sediment ...
ACAACAGTATTGTTAATGAGGGCGACAGTAAAAATACAGCGTTGATAATTATCACAATGGTATACAAAATCAACAACCGGATCACGATCTCTAACAGGCTCAACAGGTAGATCAATATGAAATAATTCTGATTTTGTTGACAGATCCCAAAAATGGACCTTCCGGCCTTGATCGACTGATACGATATGTTTGTTTCCATGAAGTAAGCCTGCGGTCAGCATTTTGTCTTGATGATCAATAAATTTATGACGAACGATTTTTTGTAATGCCTTTTGATTGATGGTAGCGATTTCATCTTTATTATTGATGACAAGTATTCTTTTTCCGGTTTTATCAAATGCGACGTGTTTCAGGGCATCGGTTGTCATTTGAATGGATTGAATGACATTTAATTCCGGATACGAAACAATATACAAATAACCACTGGAACTGCCAAGAATCAATTGCGTGCCATCTGGATGAATATCCAATGCGATCATTCGTTCACTTAATATATCCTGATGTAATTTTTTTATGGCTAATGTCTGGCTGAATGCTTTTGTAAACAAAGTGATTGTGCCATTATCATGAAGCGTAAGCAATTCATTTTTATAAGGAACCATGCATATTTGTTCGAAATTTTTAACAATAACTTCATAAAGTAATTTGCCATTGTGATGATCGACAACCCAAATTTTTTTATCCATAATAATGGCAATATGCTCATTGTCCTTACTTGTAACAATTTTCTTTATAGAATCCTCAAAAGCCTGTTCATTTATTATTTGAAGCTTCTGACAGGTCAATGTTTTGAGATGACCATTGGTTCCGGCCACAAATAATTTGTTCGTATCAGCAGATAATGCAATTGAAGAGATAGCGTTATTCAGTCTTTTTCTGTACCATAATTGTGCATCCGGTATCCATGATTGAATGGCCCCTTGGGTATCAATACTGATATAGTTATTTTTTGTTTCTATAATGCCAGTGATCGGAAAATGGTGTTTATCAAAAGTTTTATAATAATCATTTTTATCGTTTATCACAGATATGTTTTTTTCTTGCGTGACAGCAAGAATGTTATTGTTTTTATCGACAAATAGTTGTGTGATATCGTCAGACAGGCGGTAAATTTCATAAGCAAAATTATTATTGAATCTGAAAATTTGGTGGCTGGTTATGCCAAATATTTCACCACTATTTGAAAAAACAATATCCCTGATTGTATCGGTTGTTTGAGAAAAAAGTGTTTTATTTCCGCCTTTCCATAAATATAGGTCGTTATTGTCAGCAATTGCCAGGACTAAATGGCCATTGAGATGTGATAGCGCAATATCATTTATTGAAGATTCTGCATAAATCGGTGTTTTTACAATCATTTCATTATGCTGAATGTCCCTGATAATAATTGCGCGATTTGACCCATAAGCGATGTATTGACCATCATTTGACATACTGAACAAAAAAGAAGCAGTTTTGTCATTGGCAAATACCACTGAGGCTTGTTTATTGTCATATCCATTAAACAATTGTGTATCAATGGGATCAAGAGTTGCTTTGTCTTTGACATAATGCCATTCTTTTATCAACTTTCCTTTTTCAGCAGTCCATTGCCTGATTACTCCATCATTGCTCACCGAAACAAACCATTGCTTATCAGGAGAAGCGGCAAGCTGGGTAATAGAATTTTTATGTCCCTCTTTTCTTTGGACAATTTTATTTTTTGTCATGTCTACCCACAGAATTTCACCTGTATTTGTTCCCGCAATGAATGTACTTCGATCAGAAATCAAGCCGCATTGACAGGAGATTGTGCCATTTTTTAAATGGATTTTATTCTCATTCATGGGTTGAATGGTCTGTGCATTGATATGCCATTGAAGTAAATCTTTTGAAAATTGTTGTGATATGCTGACTTTTGCATAAATACCATTTGTTTTTTTGATCAGGGTATCTGCTTCACAGTATTTGTTCAGTTTAATATTGATTGTTGACTGCAAAAGGCAATAATCAAATGAAAGCTCCAGCAATTTTTGATTTTTATAGGATAATAGAGACAGGCAAATTACGATAAAAAATAATACTGAAAATGCAGATATGATTTTTCTATTTTTTTTCGTTTTTTCTTTAATTTGTAATCTCAGGTTATGTTTAATGAATTTTTCAACATCATTAAACAAAATATCTTTTATCGCATGATCTGTCGTTGTTTGATTGTATCGCCTTGCCCAGTATTTATTGGGTACCTTATTATTCTCCCATTGTTTTACTTTCAGCAGGATATAATCGTCCAGTTTATCTTTATCAGTAAAATCCACCGAACGACATAATTGGTCCGAACTTATTTTCGTACTGTCTGAAATATTGAAAGCGGTACGCACAAGCAATCTGTCATCATCGGTTAAATAATTCGTTTTCAGCAGAAAACAGGCGTTTCGTTCATCATCATCATTAATTGAATGAACAGATTCTGATGCGATCCTGTTCTTTAAATTTTGTAATCTCAGGTGCAGAACCTTTTCCAATATAAATTCAAAGCTTTTTCTATTATCAACCTCTTCACTCATCCAACCATTCAATTTTTTCCATTGCCTGATAATGCTTTCATGGCATATTTCTACCATAACTGCATTATCATCTTCAATTTCATTCGTGTTAAATGCTGGTATCAGATGATCTTTTTGATATTGTTTAATAAAAAAGAAATCTTCATTGCTGAACTTTTGAATCATCATTTGAATATCATTGATGTTTTCAGCAGTTTCTTTTGAAATCGTATCAATATCTATCATAGGTCTTCGATTATCTTCACGATAACTCTCTGCATTGATAAGGCTTTTAAATAATTTTTTACATATTTTTTTCTCATGATCATCCAAATGATTATAATGTTTATTCGCATCATTGTTCAAACAACCACTCAGTTCACCAATATTATTGTATAATTCCTTGTTAAATTCTATCTTTTTGCAATTTGTTTGTTGATTCCACATTCGCCATAATGCATGTTGCAATATTGGCAATTGATCCTTTCTATCAGAAAGGTCATTTAATAATTTATTTGTCAATTTATCAGTAATGGTTGCTTTATCGCTAAATAATCTATGCGATAAGGGGCCTGTAATTATTTCGCGATATTGCTTGCGATATAGTTTGGGTATCAGAAAAATATTATTTGTGATCAATTCGGAAAGGTCGTAGAATTTCATGCACTCACCGATATTATCAGAGCGCATGGAAATAATTATGTAAAGCGGGATTTCTGTTTGAAGGATTGATTCTTCCAGAAGATAAACAAAGCTAGCCGCTTCATTATCTTCATCTGCCCGGGGAATGTAGCGAAAGATTTCTTCAAATTGATCAACGACAAGCAGGAATTTATCGCACAATTCTTTTTTTGTTTTAAGATAGTCAATCAAACCAAAAAAACTGCTCAATATTGTATGCTTGATTTCATCGAATGTATTGTTTTGATTGTCAGTTTTAAAACAATGATATAAGCCTTCAGCTAAAGACTGCATGGGGCTGAACTTTGGACGAACTTCAATGATATTAAACACATCATTCTCAATTTTTGGAATAAGCCCGGCATTAATTAATGAGGATTTACCACTTCCTGAAGGCCCAACGATTGCAATAAATCTATTGCGATTGAGTCTGTTGATCAGTTCGTTAATCTGTTTTTCTCTGCCGCAAAAGATTTCACTTTCATGCTTTTGAAAAGGTCTTAAACCCGGGTAAGGTTGTTTTAAAACATGTTTTTTTTCTGGTCTTGATTGATATATGTTTATCATGTGCTTATGAGAATTCATGTGCATTTATTCACTCCTTGTTATCATATGTGCTGTCGTCGTCAGAATACAGGAATCGAGATAAGTGCCCGGGTTTGTCGTCTACAAAATCAATATAATGTTTGACTCTACAATCAGAGTTACGTGGTATGTATTCATAATCTGATTGAAAATCATACTTGATCTCTTTAATAAAATTGTAAATGTCAGTATTTTTTGATGACGTACATTCAGTGATATCAACTTTCAAGTCTTTTGGCAGATTGTTAACAAATAGTTTCGCATCACCCTGAATAAAAAGCCTGCAGGTCAGATTGTTTTCTTTTGCTTCTTTCAGTTGAATCTGATCGCGTTCATCTAACTTACCCACAGTAAACATATGGATATAAAGATCTGCATTTTTAATATCATCTTTTACTTTTTCTCTGTATTGACTGATATTGCATTTTTCTATTTTTTTTGATGATGCATTTATAACAGTATCATCGCTTGTCAGGACAGAATAATATCTTTCAAGGTTCTGCCTTGTCCGAATATATCTGTTTTCCGCAATGTCAGAAAAAGGTTTGGCAAAATATACATATGTTCTCTTCCGAAGTTCATTTAATTGATTAATGACATCTTGCGCAAGTTTATATGTATCTTTTATAAAATTCCAACAGGTAAAGTCTTTTCCAAAGAACTTATTGATATAATGGTCTTTATCGCTTAATAAAACGAAATTGTATTGATCAATTTTTGATTTCTGTATTGATATCATTCTATTTTCATAGTTTTTCTTTTCCATAAACAAATCGTTTTCCAGCTTACAGTAATTGCTTTTAAAATATGAATCTGAAAGAATACGTAAAAACATTGCTGATTCATTAATCACAGCGTGTTGCAGATTATCTTTAATATCTCCGCCTGTTCTTTGTAATTTATTATAATCAATATATATTTCAATATTTTTCAAGCCACTTTCAATGAGAAGTGATTTAAAATAATGGATAAACTCAGTCACCCAGTTATCATGATTATCATTATGCGAATAACTGACAAATAGATCATAATTATAACCTTCTACATACGCCATGATTGATGTATCTCCAAAATAATCAATATTAAATTATCTTTCCTTTAGAATTTTACTCACCCCATAATTTTTACTGTACTTGACATAAAGAATCATAAGACTGACAGTAATAATCATTACTGTCAGGCAGCAAAGGCAGGTCCATTGATTAATATTTAGAACAAACCACCACACCTGAAAAATATTTTCTGTTGTAATTGCAGCAATGGGTTCCGATTGTTCACCAATTGTCTTCCACAAAGATTGGATGACCAGATGAATAAATAATGAACGTAAGGGTGACATGATCAAAACAACCAATAATAAAGCCAGGGCTGCGGCAATGGATAGAATTAAAAGCACCTGAAAATTGTATATTAACAAAAGGCTGGCAAGGGTTCCACCCATTGCCCGAAATATGGCTATTTCAGAGGCCTTTTGCCTAATTGTAATCATCATATTTGTGCATAAAAACAGCAAAAACAAAAAGCCGGATAAAACCATGCCAGTCCATTGTAAGCAATGAATTAATGCTTGTGTTTGTCTGGAAAATTGAATTTTTTCTTTATATTCTAATACATTAATTTTGCACGTTTTGTGTGAAGGATTGAAACCAGTAGAAAGAAATTCACCCAATGCGCTGACAACTCTGGCTGAATCTGTTTTGACAATACCTCTGTCATAAGGCGGATCTTTTAATGGTAAACCAGGGACTTCCCATTCAGGATCAATCATTAATTGAAATTGATCTGATGAAAAAGGCAAATTTTTACTCACCCATTTCTCCCACCCTGCACGTGTCAGGCTGTATTCATAGTTTGCATAGATTTCAAAAGTGGTGTTGTTAATCATTTCATATTGGTATATCCTGCTGCCTTGATCATAGTTTTCATCCTGTTCAAAAGCGCGTAATAATTTTTCATTTTCATGGCATTGATCAAGATGTATCCGGCATTGATAATACCTTATGTTTTCGTCACAATGATGCGAGCAAGAACGAATTTTTTCACCAAACCCTAAAGTTGTGACCACATGAAACATATCATTTTTGGGCATTTTTTCAACAACTGCGCGAACAGGTACACATGTAATCTCATTCGTTTTATAGATTAACTTTACTTCTCTGTCATGTAAGGCGTATCCCAAATCATCAACCAGTGTTTCAATATCAAGGATAATACCTTCATCATCATTGGATTTAAAGCGAAAGTTGGGATTTACTAAGTACTTTAATCGCGGATTATGAAAAAAAGGATCTTGATAGTCCAGCCATCGTATTGTCGTTGTCAAATTATTACGTTGACCATTTTTTTTGACAAATTCTGGTCCTGCCGACCATCGGGGAAAAACCTGACATGCTTTGTCATCAGGATTCATACTTGCAATATCATAAAATAATTCAAGCAGATGAATCATACTCTGGGACTGATGTTCAATTTGTTTTAAGGCTTTCCGATCAATAGATTCAATGGATTGATACTGAAGTACTTGAAAGCTAAACTGTTTCAACAGGTTTTTTATTTTCAAAAGATGTTTTGATACCAGTAATTCCATTTGCAGCATGCTGCGTTTGACAGGGCAATCAATATTGATTTTATCGCACTGTATATTCAACTGCCTGGTTTTATCCTGCATTCTTTCAAGCAACCAGTCTTGAATATCTTTTATTTTTATGCTGTTAATCTGTTTTTGAATTTCTTTTGATAATCCCTTTTCTGTACTCACTTCAATTTCAAATTTCCGCAAAAATGCGTCATTGTTTTTTATCTGATCCATATGATAAAACCAGTTTATCAGAACTTGTCCGGAAAAGACAGTGAAGAATAACAAAGTAAAAGCAAAGAGTGTAATGAACGAAATAGTTCTGGAACTGTCTGCTTTGGAAACAATATTTTTCCAGGCGATTTTAAGTAAAAAACCAATACGATTGGCAGGGAATTTCTTTTCATTCACAGGGGGATCAGGAAAGGAATCAACCTTATTTCCATGAATTGACAAAAGTTTCCTGATCTTATTTTTTTCGTTATCAGACCAGTTGGATGCATTTCTTGCATGATAGTAAACAATATTTCCAGCATGTGAATCAATGGACTGTAAAATAATTATTTGATCGGCATATTGAAAGGCCTGATTCAGATGATGGGTCACCATAATAACAGTACCGCCTGTTTTTTTTTGCCACTGCTTAAGGATCTCTAAAACTTGTTTCGCGTTTTCTTCATCAAGATTGTTTGCCGGTTCATCAGCAAAAAGAACTTTAGGTGATTGTGCTATACCCCGTAAAATGCCCACTCGTGTTAATTGGCCGCCGGATAATTCATTGGCAGAGGATGATTTCAGATCATTTAATCCCACTGTTTCGAGTAATCTGGAACAATATTGTCTGGCTGTTTTTTCGGAATAATTCTGGTTAATTAAGGGCATGGCAATATTATCAATCGCATTTAACGATTTGGACTCATAACATCGCTGAAAAATAAAACCAAAATCATTTTTTTTAATCCTTGAAAAAGACTTATCAAGGCAAGTTACAGGCTGATCTTTATGAAAATAAACAATTTTTTGCGCCTGTTCCTTTGACAGCCTTTCAAATCCGCCCAATATAGATATTAGTGTTGATTTACCTGTGCCAGATTCGCCTGCTATTGCAACAAATCCTGACTTAATTTGCAGATCTGATGTTTTGAGAGATAATTTCCATGCGCCAGATTTATTTTTGAAAAGTTGTTTTTTTGTATATTGGAAAAAAAAATCTTTTTTGATTTTAAATACAAAAGAATTCATTTGATTCATTTGTGTCATGCCTTTTTTAAGAAAACTGATATTATAAAAATCCAGATTTAATTATTTAATTTCCGCTCGAACAACATTAAAATGCGCAACAGGAATCCATGCCATCGTTCTGGCTTCCTCTTCTTTAAAAAAATACTGATCAACCATATTTTTTTTCTTATATTGAGATTCAGGAATGGTCAGGCCATCACCATTAATATCATATTCAAATATTGGATCAAAGGAACAGTTTGACTTATCTTTAAATATAAATTGTTTAATATATTTGTTTTTCGTGATCGCTCTAAATTGTTCCAAAGCCATTTTGACCTCACATTTTACAATTTTAACCTGTGGTCCACTCAAGTTGAGAAATTCTTTTAATGTATAACGCATGAAGCCTGCTTGGATGGGAATCCCATTTCTCATTTTGTTACAATCTTCCAGGGTGATTGGCAGACCATTAATCATACACTGTTGGCCACCCAGGATTATTTTTAATGTTTGCTGCCAAGCATCTTTTCGTTTCTGTTGACTGGCATGATCATATGACAAACGATCCAGAAAAGCTGTTATTTTTTCAATATCTGTTTGAGAAACCAGCAGATATTCTTTTACCATATCTTTTTCAACCCATCCCTCAACATATTGACGAAACGCGTCCAGTTTATCCGGATTAATTTTGTTGGCGCGAATAATCTTTAGTGCATAATCTAATATTTCTGGAGAGATAACACCAATACGACCTTCACTTGTTCCGGCAAAGCCTTGAGATATAAAACCTCTTGAAATGATTTGAATTTGTTGTTTGACTTCAATTGATTGCTTTTGTGCCATCAGAAATATGTCAACAAGTTTCTGACGTAAATCCGACAGGTTATTTAAGTGGATTGTTTTGCCTTTGCCAGCAGATATACCTTCAACAGACCTGACAAAATCAGTTGAAAAATTATCTGCATTGATCGAAATATATCTGAAGATATGATGATTCATAAGCGCATCAGAGACATCTTTGGGAGAGAAGTCACCGGCATGATTATCACCAGCGTCGCCAATATGAATAACAATCCGTGTCTTTTTGGGCATGCCATCGAAGCCTGTTTGAAATCTACATTTCCTGAGGCCATGAATCAGAGATTTATACATTGATTCAGGAAGCGTGCTATCCGCATCGCAAGCAGTCTGATTTTCTAAAAAGCTTGTAAATTTATCAATACTGCCCATATTATAGAGGGTCCATTCGTCCTTACAATATGAATCAAAAGCCGGTACATCTTTATTGCCTTTCTTTTGCAGGGCAACTTCTTTTGTGGGTTGATCTCTGTAAAAAAGGAGGGCAAAACGCGGTAATTCAACCCCATTTCTTCTGGCCATATCGTTTAACTCGGATGCAGTTTCCTTAGCTGCTGATAAAGTTGCATTGAATTCATCAGTCATACTTCTTGTGCCATCAATCACAAACAATATTTCGAGTCCGGTTGCAATTCTTGCAATTTTTCTTTTGATATTCAGTTTTTCTTGATTGAGCCGAGCAAATGCACCAATGTAATATCGATTGCCCTGCTTTTTGAATATTGGATTTCTCAATTCATCAAACTCAAGCGGGCGATCAATTTGTGGCGTAAATTGCGTATTATTCGAATCATCAACAAGTCGGGCATCAACGTTTTGCTTAAATTCACAGGCTGTGCGCGTATTCCAGAATGAAACTTTTGATCGATCAATCCAGCCAATTAACAAATTGGCCTGTAATGCACCTAAATCTAATGTTTGATCAGCTCCAATAAACACACGTTTTGTTTCCGGGCTTGATGGATACCCCGCTGTTTTTGGCGCATAATCATACACATAAAAAACTGTTCTTACCTTTATTCCTTCGGAAATCTCATGCATTTTATCAGGATGCGTATAAACTGAAAGCGCCTGCGCATCTGAAGTGCTGGACTCTTTAATCAATGCTTTGATAAATATATTATCTCTTTCATTTTTCATGGGAATATTTCTTGTAATTAAAAATTCATGCGGGACCCATCCGACAATTGTCTCTTTTGAGACGATATTTGCATCACCTTTGACTAACAGACTCCAGTGTTGTTTATTGTATTTGACACGATAATTGTGCATCACCACTTTATACCGTGCTCGCATGGCTAATCGTTTGTTTATGTTCGTTGCATTTTTAAAACAATCATAAGCAGGTGTATTATCTGCATTAATCCATACATGGATTGGCTGTCCATGCATGTCATCTTTATGAAAGCTTAAATGACTGATATCTGTTATTTCTGTCAAACAAATACGCGCAAATACGATATTGGGGAATTGAAAGGTAATAATTATCAATAAAATCATTCTTATTGTATTCATAAAAAACTCCTTTAATAGAACAATTTCAAGCTATTTCATGACATCTTGAAATTGATTGTTTGACCAGATGATATGGTGATAATAATCAAAAAAACCTGTATGAGCAATATGTGTGAACAATTGATTATACAATGTGTCAGAAACTTTGTGATCACAAAATTCCCACAAATGAATCCTTTTCACTTTAAGTTGTTTGAGGTGATGTGCAATCAGCGCATCTATACTTTTATTATGAAAGCCACTGATATTCTGTGCAACAAAGAGATGTATTTCCCATGAAATATCTGTCAAATGCGCAGGGTGTTTTTGTAAATTGAGAAGAGATTCAATTTCACATACGTCAGAATAATACGAGTCATAAAATTTAGAATCCAATTGAACCTGTTTGACTTTTAAACCCTGAATCAGATCTATTCGTGCAAAAGGGTTATGCTTTAAAATTTCCTTTTGAAGTCGATTGGATTGCTTGAATTTTCTAAGCATGACAGCATGCTGGTCCCTGCTGACATAGTTATCAAAGATCATCCACTTTTTCATATCTGCGGTATAGTAATACCATGAATTTGATGGGTATACAGGTACTTTGAAAAAAGTTTCTTTTAAACCACTGCTGTTTAATTGAAGGACTTCATTTTCAATATGAAATCTTTGTGGTGGATGAACAGTATGCCTGGTATGCGTTTGATGCTGTATGATCATGTCTTGTGCAGCATTTGTTATGATCTGCCATTGCGTTGATGGTATTGATAATGGATATCTGTATTCAGTGTGCCCTTTCACGTAACCCTGTTTGAACACATAGGATAAATTTTTAATTGATTGACGACAGGTGCTGTTCACCGAACATATTTGATCCAGTAATCTTTTTTGTTCAATCGGACTGATTGTATTAAAATGATCAATACGTTCCAGCCATTTTTCTACATCAGAATTTTTTTGCCATTGAAAGGGTTTATAGATAAAGTAAAACCGGCTGTTTTGATCTGCTTGTGATTCTGTGGTCAAACAGCCAAGTGGATAAAAGAAACTGTCACGTTTCTGCCATAAACATGCTGATGGCCAATTGACAGGATAATAAAAATAATGCGATTGACCTTTTGTCAGAACAGGTGAATACAGGATAGATTCCCTGGAAAGATTTGTTATGAATAATTGATTATCAGGAATTGATGCGATATCTGAAGATTGAAAAAATGCATTTAGATTGACATAGCCATAGTTTCGAAAATAATGATGATACGTATTATTGATAAATACGTATTCTTTCATTGAAAATGGCAATTCATCCATATGATCTATTTGTGACGTTTGCTCTCGGGTTTCAGTCGTTTGTGTTTCTGTCGTTTGTATTTCTGTTGTTTGTGTTTCTGTCACTGGCGCAAAATATTGAAATATCATATAGCCGGAGGCATCAAACAATCGTTTGACAGGCATTTGATCAGGGCGTTTGATTACGTTGTGCGTATTAAAAACTGCCAGTTGGATGTCCATCAAATCATGTCTATCTATATATAGCCGCTGAGATTCATTTTTCAGCGATTGTCCTGAAACCAGTATTAAATTATTGTGATTGATCCTTTGATACTGTTTTTGATCAATAAAATGGATGGTTATCCAGAAAAGATCATCTGACGTAATTAATTTTTTTGTGATTAACCGCTTATTTCGATATTTTTTCTGAATAACAAGTGGCGGCACAACGCCTAAATAATTTCGAACAGTTTGTGGATCAGTTTTTTCATCTAAAACCAAAAAATTTTTCTCATTGGCATCATATTTCCAGATTCGCCAGCGAGATGCTTGTTTTGAAAAAGAATAAACAACAAAACCGATCTTATGAACAATGCCATTGTCCTGCACCTGGCATTTTAAAAAATAGAATTGCTCATCATCCGGTAAATTAGTAAAAGCTTTTTCCTGTTCCAACCACACAGGTATTGCTTGCGCTGGTAAGGTTGATGAAAAATACATCATTAAGATTATCCATATTATCAGGTAAGTTTTGATAGTTTTCATACGATATGGCCTTTGATAGTGAATTATGTTTAGAATTGTTTTGTCATGACCTGATCAGGCGTGTTAAAATCTTCCATACCTGTAATCAATTGGTGGTTGACTTTAAAATTATCATTATCCAGTTTATTCACCAATAACTGGTAAAATGTTTGTCTTGTGGGCTTTCTATCAATAAATTCCCAAAAACATAAACGTTTAATCCCGGCATCTCTTATTCTGGCTTTAATGGATGGAATCATCGCATCACTCACACTGTCTTCACTGGATAATGTATTGATAAAAATATGCATCTCCCAGAAGTGATGAGAATTACTATTGATATTGAATAAAATATCCAACACTTTCGCACGAGTAACTGAAGGCGTGATGGCATCATATGATGTAACGTGTATTAATTGTCTGCCATTAATCGTATCAAAACGCTCAGGTTGAAACTTTCTGATCATTTTTTTGAAAGCATTGTCTTTTTTGAAAAGGTTAAGTGTTTTCGTAATTATAGGATCATAATAACCATCAATTACGACCCATTTTGGAATATTAATCTTTATCAAATTTTTTATATTCTGATCATTGTGATCTTTAGATATGAAATTTTGATAATGAATAATGTCTGATTGTTTCACTTCAAATAGATAATCATCTGAGTCATGGATGATTGTTCTGGTATACGCGATGGTTTCCTCCCAGGCAGTAGTGACTGTGCCACAAAAATGAATTTTTTTCTTGGGTAAAACAAAATATTCAGGGGCATGACTGTAACTGTAATCTTTAATCGCCCATACACGACCTGTTTTTTGTAAATAAAAATTTTTATGAATAATATATTTGCCTTCATTATCCAGTATACCCGCATAGGTGACATCTTTTATCGTAACATACTCACTGTTCAAAGGGGATAATTGTTTAATAAATCGTATTTGTGAAGATAAATCATTATTAAAAAAATCATTCTGAATTGTATTCAATTCACTTAAATGATGAATCACTTCGGTTTGAATGTTTTTTGCTTTTGTTATAATGTTCGCAGGCAAAATGACGTTGTATCGGCTTTCAACAAAGTAGTTGTTATCTTTATAACGTGCGATCAAGTTCATATTTCGATCAAACAGATAAGATGTACTAACTGTAAATGATGGCCTGCTGGTTAAAAATCTATGTCCTGCTTTTTTGATCGGAGATATCAGTAATTTCCAGTTTGATTGATTAAAGTGTGCGATATATGAAGCATTAGTGGGTATATTATTGATTGTTTTGTTGAATTGAATATAACCAAATCCTGGATATATATTATTTTTATTTAAAATAATACTGTTTTCTGAATCTGTTTTTATACTCAGATTCGAGATCTTTGTATCGTTATTGCTTACGTTATTACGTTGTATGTTGTAGTATTGATCTATTAATGATTCACAGTTATTACTTGATTGATAAGCATAGTAAACGCCATGATCACGAAAACATGGGTTGCTAAGGGGAAGTTTTTTATATTGGTTTTGAATTATTTGATCAGGGACAAACAGATTAAAAGAGAATTGTTTTAAATCATTAAACGACAGTATATTGCTAAAATAATTATCCTTTTTATCTCCAATTTGAATCAAATTTGAGTTGATACGCGATATTTCATTTGACTCTGAAATGATATAAAAATGGAAACGATTTGTAATTATACTTTTGTCGAAATACTGTTTGCAGATGTCTCCTTTATAATATAGAGATGGCGGCATTTGGTTATGTGTGCATTTATGCACAAATTTATTATTTTCATGTATGTAGATATTGACAGGAATTACCTTCCTTGATTCACTTCGTTCATGATCAACAAGAACGAAATCCATTTCAAGAAGATAGATGCCATTGTTGTCACGAAGTTCATTGCTTTTGCTACAGTTAATAAAATAAAAATGAATATTTTTTGATTCCTTTTTAATATCAAAGCCTGGTTGTGCAAAAACAAAATTAAGACAAAAACAAAAAAGAATAAAACTTTGATATATTATATATTTCATTAAAATTTTTCCCTTACAACGCTTTTATATGACCCAAAATTAAAATTTTTTTCGAACAATCCCGAAAAGCTTTTCATCAGTGGGACGTGCATTTTCAATAAGATCATTTTGAGAAAAATCAAAACCAGCAATGGATTTTCGATTATAATCAATTGATGTATTGGACCAGAATGATTTATTTGATAATAATTGAATAATTTTGAATTCATAGTCTCTATCTTTGGTAGACGTCTTAAGTTCAAAAAACAATCTTTGTAAACTATGAAACGAATTAAGTCTCCATTCAGAATCTCTTAGTTTCATAATCAGATCAAAATATGTAGACTTGTCAATTATTTTCCAGTGATCAAATCGTAAATTATCCTTGAAACTCGAGTCATCAACCATTTCAAAGCGATTAACACACTTAATCTCTGGTAAGCTTTCAACGTGGGCCCATGAATTGCGATAATCTGCATACGAATGACAAAATTCCTGATAATCCAAAAAAAATTGTTGAAGTTTTTTATCATCTGATAAATCAGGATATTGAAAACTCTGTTCCTTTTTATTTCTGCGTTTGGAAATTTGTGTTGGTTTGCATATTTCCCAAAAATATTTTGTATCGGTATCTTCAATTGCATTGATTTCTTTATGGTAAACAAAGCTTTTGCTGTTGGAAATACAATCAATTTGAAAAAAAATGGGGACCGTGCATTCCGCATAATCAGTATCCTGAACAGGAAGGATTGTTATTTGAGGGATATCATATGCCTTTATTTTTGGTAGACTGGGTGTAGAAATATGCTCGTTTTTTTGAACAAACTGATCATGAAAAAGTTGTTCTCCCCAGTTCACTTCAGGACAAAATGTATTGATGCTGTCTTCAATTTTATCCTTTATTTGCGACTTGATATTGGAATAAATTTTATTGTAATCTGTGGGCACTTCAACCAAAACTTGTGCAACGACTGGCTGTATATTTGAAATTTTTGCATATTCTTTTCTAAGGGCACTTATTCTTGTATTATAGATTTTTGCATATTTTTTACGTAATGTTGGTGCAATATTGTCATTATATTGTGTGGGCATATCTCCCTGTATTTTATGTTTAGAAGTTAATGTATTGTTAATTTCTCGAATTTTTTTCTCTTCTGATTGAATCTGTTGTTTTATTAAATTGAGTTCCTTTTCTTTGTTTAATTGATTTAAGCGGGTTTGAATTTGTGCCTGACAATTATCATTAATCACTTCATTGATTAAGTACTGGGTTTTATTTTTTTCATTGTTTTTAATACTGATAACTGAATAATGATTTAAGGCATCTAAAAATTTTTGAAAGCACAAATCCTGAATATTTGTAATATTGGTGCAGGTATCATTTTTTATGATCATATTTTCATTGCTTGAAACAATAATGTATGATTTCGCAATATCACTCACAACAATATCTTTTTTAAGACCACCTGTGGGCTTTGCTTTATGTTCGATCAAGTCAATTTTAAACTTGCGAAGTTTTCCCCGAAAGTGGTCTGGCTTGAAAATAATTGAGCCAAAATAATCCATCGTAATTTTTGCACGATAAGTTGTCCGGAGTGTGCTGATAAGATATTGATCCACAATGTTAATGTTACTTTCTATTTGTTTCAGCAGGCCATCTTCAATAATTGTTCTTCTTGCAAGGGTATCAGATTGATTTAACATAAACCGGATATTTTTTTCCCTGATATTTGAAAATGCGATGGTAAAAGTTAAACAGTATCGATTGCTCAAGGTTTTTTGAATATCATAATATCTTTTTCTCGCATCAAACATTTGTTTTAATAATTTCGTTTTATTAATTGTATATTCCCAGCTGTTAATTAACTCCAGCAAGTCGTTCAATTTTTTTTTAGTAGAAACTATCTGCTCTAATATATTGCGAATTTTATCTACATAATTATAATCAAGTTTTCTGCTGCTGGTCTGCCAGATTTTTTTATTTGCACTGAATTCTTTCTTTATCAGCAATTCTGCACTCTCAAAAGGAATGCCAAACTCAGTTTTTATGCAGTCAGTATCAAGGACATCATGAGTGGGATAAATATTATCCATATTTCGTGATTTCCTTTTATTCTCAAAATCGTTTTGAATAACAGTGATGATTTGTTCTGTTGATAATTTTTCAGGTAGTGGTTGATACTCAATCTTTTTAGGTAATTTAATTCGATTTATTCTATGAAAATGATTGTTTTGAACTTCAGATTTTGATTGCGGTTGTTTAAATTCTTCAAAAGAAACTGTTTGTTTTTTTTGGGGCGCAGAGGGCTTGAAATTTTGTGTCCTTAAAAGAGCCAGCTTTTGTTTATACAAATTTTGACTGTATTTGCCAAGTCCCCACAATACCCATTGCTGATTATCGTTACGCTGCCAGTAATGATCAATAATAATGATCGTGTCTGGATTCATAATTTCTTTTGATCTTGTTTGGATAAATGAATGAATGATCGTTTGACAATTATTTTTTTTACAATCAGCAGATTTTTCGATCTCTGATATTACTGTAATGGATAATTGTTGTATCAGTTCTTTTGCCAATAAGTTTTGAAGTGTATTAATTGTTGTATCTGGCAGCGTCTCAGTCCTTTTGTCTGTAATAAGGGAATCATACAACAATAGCCATTCTTCAGAGAGTTTCTTGTAATCCGGACATTTTTCAGCGGGCTGATTCAACCAGCATGGTTTTTCCTTTGATGCAGTGAAATGATCAGACGTATCTGTTGATTTATTATCAGCAAGATTCTTTTTCGATTTGTCAGGAAGCACCTGACAGGATATAACAATTGAAAGGATAAAAAGTAGTATACTCATTCGTTGATTTTTAAACATGTGCAACCCTTTTTGTTGAATAAACTCAAGGCATACCAGCCGCTATTCTAACCATTTAATATCTGGATTATTGACTGGCTCATATGCGCGCGGTGCATTACTCCGAATATATTGTGTAATTTGATTAATTAAGCGTTGATGGATTTGATGTTTAAGCAGACCGAGTACATAATATTCAGATTGGTTATCGTTTAACAATGATCGATACGTATCAATATGCACAAATTGTTCCTTTAATTTTGCCGGCTCCTGGTTCATGATATACTGATTGTATATCTCCTCACAGATTGCGAGCTTTCCTTCACATTCAATAATATTATACATCATTTTTTGGGTCAGTTCATTTTTTAGAATGATCAGATATTCTCGATACAATTGTTGGTTAATCTTAATTTTTCTGTCTTCATTGATAATTTCAGATTGTAATAGACTGATGTATGTGGATACATATATATCAGCAGTTTGTTGATATTTTTCACAATTGTTTGGTGATTGAAGCCAGCATGGTGTGGATGTTGATTTTACGATGGCAAAACCATTATTGTCTGCCATATCTGGTGGCTTTTTATATGGAATCGTATCTTTCGGTTTTTCATCCAATATTGATAGATGATCACATCCAAAAAGACTCATTAATAATAACAGGATAAATATATGATAAAGTCTCAAATTTTTCATGCCCATCATCCTTATATTATTACAATTCTTTTACCGGAACATCTTGAACAGGATCTTTTTTATCCAGACATAGCCCATATAATCGATTAATATCTGTATGACCATACCAGAAATAATCAATGAGTTCACAGCTATTATTGGCACAACGATTTTTCAATTTACGCATCTGCTCATCTGAAGGGCGTTTTATCTGGCTGAAAACTTTCGTTGTCTCAATATCAATATAAATCGTTAAAATTTTGTTTCCATGAATAGTATAGTCGGGTGTTGTTACCCATGGCGGTTTATTGCGAAAACAATTTTGAACTGAGTTTGTATTTTGATTTTCCAGATGTGATTGTGCTTCATCATTGTCTGGTGAAGCAGACGCTTCTTGATTATCACTATTCGTGGAATTATCATTATATTTTTGTGTTTGCGGATCCTGTTGCGTCATTTGATTTGTTCGACAACTCATTAAACCAGTCAACGTCATCACACAAATTACAATGATGATTCGGTTCATTTTTTCTCCATAATAGTAAGC
>Ga0272440_1001657_pt1 | contig 18024 bp, 15 predicted proteins | sample SSMMMBAug17_FD_192440 | JGI IMG/M metagenome (GOLD analysis project Ga0272440, IMG submission 192440) | Marine sediment archaeal communities from Little Sippewissett salt marsh, Falmouth, MA, United States - SSM-MMB-Aug17 | ecosystem: Environmental > Aquatic > Marine > Wetlands > Sediment ...
TAAGGCTCATCGGTCTGAAGATACCATTCAATTTCTTCCGAACTTAATGGCTTAAAACGCACGTTGGTTTTAACAATCCCAGAAAACATTTTTTCTTGATTTTGACAACAAATTGAATAGCCAGTGAAAACCACATGATTCTTTCCACTGAGTGCTTGCAGCATCTCACGTGCATGTTCTTTGGAGTGTGGCTTTCCTAAAATAGTATTATTAATAACAACAATGGTATCTGCGGCAAGGATCCAATGATCTGGATATTGATTGCTAACCTGATTTGCTTTCGCTTTTGCGGATGCTGAAACAGCATCAGCAGGTGGATATTCTAAGTAAGGGGTTTCATCAATGTGGGCCGGTACAATATCAAATTGGACCCCCGCCTGTTCGAGCAGTTGCTTTCGGCGAGGGGATTGTGATGCCAGAATAATAGCACTCATGGTAAATATTTTTTGGGAATCCAATAAATTGTTGTGCCACCCAAGGGGTGTGAGTAACTCATATTGCTGTCTGAAAAATGTTTCCCCAGAATAGAACCCGGAACAATATAAGGTATCTCATTGCCTGATGCACAATTCCCTGGTTGTTTGCGCACTTCAAATACCGGACGTTTATTGTCCGCAATGTAATATAAAAAGTTATTTACATTGCCAATCCAAGAAAACAATCGTTCAATTTCACAATCTGGTACTTTATCACGACTCTCCAATTCTTGAATGGAATATTTAAACAAAGGACTGTCCTGACGAACAGGCAGATATGAAATGCGACTTACATATTCTATAAGTGTTTCACCCGTTTCAGGAGGCGGTGGACTTGGAACCAATCTCTGTAAAGTCGTTACCAGACCATACACCAATTCTGTTCGAACAAATTTTCCATGTTGATATTCACTGGATTCCAGGATGCCTTCCATGATTGTACGATATTTTTTTAAATCTCCAGCAGTACACCATATATCCACCACAATATCATTGGATATCGGAATGTAACCCTCTAAAATGGTATCCATTATTCTGCTGGAACACTGATCCCCTAAATATTTACATCCTGCATTTGCAATCAGATCCCAAAAAAGTCCTGGCAAATTATTGAAATCATTGTAACTTTGCCATCTTTCGATGGTTTCTGCTAATGATGCTCCTCCCCTTAAATCAAGAATCACTTCATTGACAGCAGATACTGCTTTAGGATTAATAAATGCAGAGATACCTTCAATAACTTTTTTGCCAATATTGGTATCATCAGATTGAAGGCAATAGCGATCAATTTGCATTTTTGGGGTTTGTGTTTTTAAGCCAGCAAGGATAGATTTTGCCTGCTTGTTAAATAAATTGTAAGCACTGCGGCTGCTTGATTTTGATAATTTAACTGTGTTATCAGATTTAAAGGGTGTTTGAATAAAGTAGGTAATTACTGGCATTACCCCATTGGCCTGATCTCCTTGCAAACTTGAAATGAGTGATGTTCTTGAAATGGGCTTTCTGCCATATAATTTTTTTTGATTTGCTGCACTGTAACCATGATCACCAATTACAAACAGAATTTTTAAGCGATCCGGACAATTGGTCAATTCTAAGTCAATAAACTTTTGAATGCCGCCAAATGAATTTTCTTCAAAATCTTTATCCCCTTTCATTTCATAATTGAGCATGGCCTGAATAATCATATCCATTTCATTCATGAATTTTTTGTGGTTTTCCTCAATGGAAGATTGATCCAACGCACAATCCTGGGGGAAAGAATGCCAATAGCCGAGTTCTGTTTCCTCTGCATATCGATCTCTATAAATTCCAAATCCCAGTCGGGATGAGATAACACCTAATTCCGGATTCTTGCTGATCCGGTTTTTTAGTTCTTTTACAACAGTTTTTATTGATTCCAGATAAGGCTCAATACTGCGTGTACCATCAATAAGAAAAAATATATCCACATTTTTAATATTCAAAATATTTTCAATGGCCTGTTCGGTCGCCTGACGACGTTTATCTGAAATGACAATTCGGCCATATTTATCCGATTGACTGACTCCCACACCTGCGAGTGGCATTACCACTTTAAACAGATTTTTCTGACGTCCCAGAATAGGAATTCGCAGCGCATATTTATACCAGCGATCACCGCCTAAAATAGGTCGGCCATTGTGACGTTTCATGGCCTCTTCTTCACTTAGATAAGCATATACAACTCTTTCCTCACCAGCTTTCGGACTGTCTTTTGGAAAAACCAAATTTTCCTTTGGTCGAAGGCCATACGCAGTATCCCAGATAAAACCATCATCGGCATCCACCCATCCTACAAGTCGATTTTCAGGCCTTAATTTATAAGCATCAGCCAACAAAAAGCGACCATTACTATTGTCAAAAATAAAATAGCCGTCAAAACGAGCCAGCTCTCGACATCCGCCAGACCCACAGGTATCATTATCAGGTCGGGAATATGCACGGACTGTAGCGGGTTTGTCTGAACGTATGCGCGTGGCTGTTTTAATATAAAATTTCTTGTCCAATCCCGATTTAGATTTTAAAGGCTTTAGTGCGCACAACAAATTTTTTCGTTCGACCCATCCATAAGGTTCCATGTCCTGATGCCTTTGAACTTGAAGCCTATTGCCATCAGCTTTGACAATATTAAAATTATCATTGAATTTCAACTTTTCCTTAGGGCTGTTTGCAGTGGCGGTCTCATATAAAGGTACTTCATCCGATAGAACCTTTACTGTCCATGTAAAAGTCACATCCCCACTTTCAGGCAAATTAAACCGTTTACAATCACAGCTTCCATCACCAGCTACTGCCAATGAAACTGTAAACCATAAAAACGACACCATGTAACACACAATACATTTCATTTTTGTTTTCATGAGTAATCCTTCTCGCTTGATAGTCAATAAAATAGCCATCAGTTTTCATGCAAAATATGCGAGAGCATTGATATTCTTAAAGAATTTGTCTTGTAGCATACTGCATGAACTTTTTTCCAGGCCTGACATCTGCCATTTGTAACAACATTAAGCAGAATACCATTATTATTCCAGTGAAGTGGAATCTTTGCATAATTCGGATTGAGTCGCATGTGCGGTATATCTGGCACATTGCTAAAATCCGTAATATAAATTACTTTTTGAATGCGATCTTTAAAGTAATCGTGAACTGCGTATAAAGATTTCATTGGATGAACAATCTGTTGATCCATTGTAATACGACTTTTTATCTGTTGTGTCAGCTTTGGATATGGATTGGTCAGACGATATGAACGTTGCATATGCACAATATCTTCAGCCTGAACAACAAAATCCAACTGATTATCTTCATTCAGTGCAACCAGAGAAACTGGCAAACGGGATGTATAACTATTTATCATGGTATGAATCAATGTGTACCATATTTTCCATCCTCCCATTCCAAATGCCAATTTATCAGAATTTGCTACGACAATAATAATTCGTTTTTCACCAAAAAGATTTGGCTTTAATCGAAATCGAACCGAATAATTAACCAATTGTCCATGAGAACATAGAGACCGATCAATTTTTCCCTGAACAAGCTTTGCCCATAAATTATCTGGAGAAAACGCATCGTCAGATATTGTCAATCTTGCACTTCTGGAATACACTTGATATTTTAATGGTTTCCCTTCTTTTTCTAAGCAGCTTTTTCGTGAATTGAAAATACGAACCTCATAGTTAAAATTAAAAGGGACATCCTTGTCATCGAAAAGGATTGGGTATTCTGTGCCATAGGCCAGCCCCATATCAATACATACAAACAGAATAATAATATAAAATTGCACATTTGAAATCATTAGGACCCTGCCATTATTCAATTTTTTCAGGACCAAATTTTAATTGCATTTTCAGTGGTGCCGGCGTGACGATTTCAGTTGATTTAATCAGCGCCGGGCGTATTGCACGTATAGGTATATCAATCACTTGAGTTATACTACTCTTTTCTTTAAAAAAATAACCGGCTGTAACAGCGAGATGCCTGACATCTTTTTCTCGATTCATCACAATCTTCTTTTTTTCGTTGGGTTGAATGGTTACACGGTGAATTCGTGCAACGCTTGGATGAAAGGATCGGCATTCCAATAAACGATTCAAACCTTTAGGATATGATGCCAATTTATTGAAAAAATCGGGCCGAAAAAGCTGATAAAAACAGATTGGCACGGCATGTGGAATTCCCTCATAAATATTTAAATTATTGTCCGCTAAAATTTCAATCTGAATCGCATTTTCTGCCTGTGGCCAATGATCCGGTTTTTTTGTTGGTATGTTTGTACAGGCTTGCATAAATGTTGCAAGCATCAGTAACAACGTCAACAATTGATTAACTGGCAATACTTTCATAGTTTTTCATTTTCAATGTATTTGTTAGGATAAGTTTAAAATAAATAAATAATTATATAGCATATTTTAGACAATGTTGCAAATATTCTAAAAATATTTTAAAATGATTTTGCATTAAAAAATTTGAATGATTGTTTTGTTTCTTGACAAAATTGTTAAGCCTCAATATAAGGCTATTTAAATTAAGAGAAGCCCCTTATTAAACCTGTAAACCACATAAAAAAATAGACAACATGAATCTAGAACATAATTTAAAAAGCGAACCTGCAAGTGATGCTGTATTAATAGAATTACGGCGAATCATTCAATCAATAGACCTTCATTCTCGGACATTAGTCAAAAGATTTGGACTAACCGGACCCCAACTGACTGTCCTGAAAACATTGGATGGGGAAGGTGAAGTTTCTGTTGGGGAATTATCTAAAATTGTTAGCCTCAGACAGGCAACAGTAACCGGAATATTGGAACGACTTGAAAAAAGATCTTTGGTCAGCCGCCGTCGAAGTGAAAAAGATCGTCGGCGTGTTTTAGTTTTAACCACAGAAAAGGCAGATCGCTTATTAAAGAAGGCACCTTCATTACTGCAAGATTCATTTGTCGAACAATTCAATAATCTTGAGGACTGGGAACAATCCATGATAAAAAGTGCCCTGCAGCGGATTGTGACAATGATGGACGCAAAAAAAATTCATGCAGAGCCCATTTTAACGACAGGTCCTATTGATGAACAAGAAAAATGAATATAAATTTATTAAATTATATCAGGAGGTAATAATGATTTTCAAATTTCGAACATGGATGATGTGTATTCTTGTCGGAATCGCATTTCACACATCTGGTTTCTGTAATGAAATGAGATTAGGTTATACCAATGATTCAACATCAATTATAACAACCAATCTGGTTAAAGTTGTGCTGGTTGAAAAATTGGGCGTCTCAGTGAAAATGACCGAATATCCAGTTGATCAATTGTGGCGCGAAGTTGCAAATGGTAATGTTGATGCGATGGTATCAGCCTGGCTTCCTCAATCTCATTCATCATTGCTCAAAAAATACAAGGGGCAGGTTGAAATCCTTAAACCTGTTACGCTTGGGATCCAGATTGGGCTGGTCACCCCCACCTATGTGACAATTAATCGTCTGGATCAATTTAATACAAAGGCTTCTCGTTTCAAAAAACAGATATACTGTATTAAAGGACATCATGGAAGTATTGAAATGACAAAACGTGCTATTGCTGCATACAGCCTGCAAAAAGTTAAATATGTTGAATTAACTGAACCTAAAATGATAAAAAAGATTGAAGATTGTGCCAGCAAAATGGAATGGATTGCTTTGGGAGTCTGGTCTCCCCATATTATATTTTCACAATGTAAATTGAAATTTCTTAACGATACAAAAGAAGTGTTTAGCAAAGATGAACAAATCGTTGCTGTTTCAAAAACGACTTTACAAAAAGATGCACGTGATGCCTATGCATTTTTGAAAAAATTCTATTGTTCACCCAAAGAACTTCAGGAAATTATGAATACAGTCATCAAACTTAACAAGTCACCCTATGGTGCAGCCAAAGACTATATTTCAAAAAATCCTGATCAAGTAAAAAAATGGATCCAAAATGTGGAAAAAGGTCATCAAAAAAGACGTTTTCATCTCAAATAAATCATTAGGAAAGGTAAAAAAATACCATGACATCAATAAAAATAATGATCAACGGATTACCTGGAAACATGGCCAAAGCAATTGTAGAAAAAGCAATGATTACTAACGATTTTGAAATTGTGCCTTATTCTTTTACCGGACCAGATATTAATGAAAAAGAAATAACAATAAACAATCAGAAATTTTCGCTCATTCCGCCGCATGAGAGAAATTCATTTTTAGCCAACAATAAAAATTTACTGACCGATGTTGTTGTCATTGATTATACACATCCATCAGCAGTTAATGATAATTGTGAGTGGTATTGCCAACATGATCTTAATTTTGTCCTTGGAACAACGGGTGGAGACCGCAAAAAAATAGCAGAAACAGTTCAAAATTCAAACATCTGTGCTGTTATTGCTCCGAATATGGGAAAACAAATTGTTGGCTTTCAGGCCATGATGGCATATGCAGCCAAAGAATTTCCCGGTTTATTTGATGGATACTCCATGGAGATTACAGAAAGTCATCAACGGGGTAAAGCAGATGTCAGCGGTACCGCACGTGCTTTAATTCCAACATTTCAGGCCTTGGGTGTTGATGTTCATGAAAAAGATATTTTTATGGAACGTAATCCTGAAATTCAAAATAAACAATTGGGTGTTCCGCAATCCTTTTTAAATGGTCATGCCTGGCACACTTATTCACTTGTTTCAGATGATCAGACTGTGTCATTTCAGTTTACTCATAATGTGAATGGACGGTTTATTTATGTCCTTGGTACCCTTGATGCTGTCAAGTTTTTGCATAAAAAGATACTTCAGGAAGATAGAAAAGAAAAAGTCTATTCCATGATTGATGTTTTAAAAGGTGTTTAGTTAAAACGATCTAATGTGTGTCTGAATGAGGGGATGGTATACGTGATATCCAAAGAGTTAATATCGTTATTTTTTGAAGCTGCTTTTATTCGTCGATGGAACGATCATGTCAGCCCGGTCATTCTGACCGAGTTAGATAAACAAGCACATAAGGTTTTAATTGCTTATGTTTTGGCTAAATTCGAACAGTCTAAACAGCAACGGCCTATTCAATGGCTAGATCTCATTGAAGGTGCCATGTTTGAGTTTCTGCATCGCGTGACATTAACAGATATCAAACCACAGGTATTTCATAGGATGATGCGCCAAAAGGGTTCTCAGCTCAATGCATGGGTTATTGAAAAGCTCACTCCTTTTATGGCCAATAACCATAAAGACCTGTTTGAACGTTTCAAAATCTATTTCACACATTCATCCAATGCCATAGAAAAAAAAATTCTGCAGGCGTCTCATTATCTTGCAACACAATGGGAATTTAAGTTGTTGTACCCCTATAATCAATTCAAATATACCATCGAAAAAACACGTGAGGAAATTGAGGATCAAATCGAAGATCACATGGATTTGCTAGGGGTTCAGAAAATTTTACTGGGCAAAAAAACAGCACGATTAATTGGATTTTGTGGGGAGCTTCGGTTTCAAAAGCGATGGAACATGTCCCCACAGTTGCCTGAAACTTCTGTTTTAGGACATATGTTAATTGTCGCCATGCTTGCCTATCTATGTGCTATTGAAATCAACGCGGATAGCAAACGAAAAATTGATATTTATTATGGTGGTTTCTTCCATGATCTTCCTGAAGTTTTGACACGTGATATTATTTCACCGGTAAAAACTTCTGTTGAGGGTTTAAAAAATATCATTTCAGATATGGAAAATGCAATGCTTGAAGATCAAATCATGCCGTTGATACCGCCTGAATGGCAAGAAGAAATACTCTATTTTATACATCTAAAAGATGCGCATAAGGATCATTCGGATATAAAACCAATGGATTCGCAGATTATTGAAGCATGTGATCATTTTGCAGCATACATAGAAGCTGTTGTATCTTACCAACATGGCATTACATCACGTCATCTTGAAGATGCGCGCAAAAATCTCTACCATAAATACAAGAAAAAGGTGATTGGTAATATTCAGTTGGGAAAAATGTTTGAATACTTTTCATAAGGAAATCCGATTATGCCTGTACCAAAAAATCCTTGTTTTGAATATGCGATTTGGTTGACAAATAAAGTGATGAGTGAAAAGATTCCGCTCAACCAAATACTCGAACACTATTACCCACAATATTATCTGAAAATGCAAGAAACGTTGGATCGATTTAACTTACAGGCTCCAACGCCCATTACCTGTTCCATTCATTGTGATGCTTGTTGCTATTATCAGGTGGCAAGTGTACCAATGGAGGCCAAGTTTATTCATTATAACGCACAAAAACGATTGACCAAAAAGCAATACAAAGTGGTTACGCATAAATTAAGACAAGTGCGTAGCAGAGAACGTGAAATAGAAGCCCGTTTTTCAAATGATTTTATTCGTCAGGCCCGTGTCTATCGACGATTTAAAATTCCCTGCCCTTTTTTAAGTGATAACAGGCAATGTATGATTTATCAATATCGTCCCATGATTTGTCGCTATCACAATGTAACCAATCCTTCAGATCGTTGCTATTCAAATAAGCTAATAGAACAAGTAAAGCCATGGAAACATCCGCAACTGATGGAAACTGATGTGCATTTTCAGAAGTTCATGTCTCATTATTATCTGAAAACAGACAAACAAGGTACCTTATCAAAACTTTTATTAGAAAATAGGTTCTAAAAATTAAAACTAAAAAATTTTTCAAGCAGATTGAACCATAGTCGGAGATACAATATAACATACTAAAATATATAATAATATGATATATAATAGCAAATCAAGAGCACAATGAATGTATTGATCATTAATCCGATAATTCTTATTTTTCTAAAGAGCTTTCTTTTATTTAAACTCGCTATGTTATCATCAAATATTTCAACTTGATCTTTATAATAAACAAAAACAGATATGATAATTGATAGCGCCGCAATAGTGTATACGCCAAAAAATACATATTCTGCTGCGAGCAAATAGGATGCCTGAATGCTGCTGGTCATTCGAATGTGTGAAAAAGCCGTTGTTAAAAGGACACTCATTGATAAAGAAATACGTGTTGGAAATTGATGTTCCGGTATAAAGTAAATTATATACGTTACGATAATCAAAACAAAAGTTAATGATAGATTCTTCAAAACAAAACTAAACACCTTTCTTTTTATTTCAACTTCAGAATTAAAGCATGAATATCGTAATGTCTTTACTGATTGAAAGGCTGAAGGGTCTCCAAGGCTTGATTGATTTGAAATAACTGACTGGTAATTAAAACTTTTGTTTGTCTCCCATCCTTCAATGGAAATCCTGTTGGCTGACATATTGTCAGCCATTAAATCACTTTGTTTCATGCCCAGATTATCGGGAATAAACATGATGATATCTTTTGTTAAAAATCGGTGTTTAAATTTAATATTCAGTTTGTGACGATCAAATGGAAAGGCTCTGAAATTAAAATCATTCAAGAATGTTGACTTAATACGAAATGCTTTGATTGCAACATTATTCTCTATTTTATCCAGTAATACAGTTATAATATTTTTTCCATTTACACAAACAGATCGCGTTAGTGTTTCAGCATTGAGAAAAAAAGGTGAAACACTGTTTTCAAATTCGATATCAACAACATTTTTTAAATGTTTATTATAGCGAAACCATAAGTAGAAATCTATCGTATAGATATTATTAGACAAATTAACATTTGATATTTTATTGATACTTATTCCTGTATAAATCACTGATGTTTTATTCATCAATCGCTTATTTATTTTCATGATTTTTCCTTCAAGAATTTTTTGCAAAATCTCGTAAGGAGCACTTTTTTGAGAAGTCAATTGATATTGATCCAATGATGAAACAAGACTTTGATCATAATACACGCCTACAAAATAGGGTTGTACAACATCACCATATTGATTCAAAAAGAGTTTACCAAGGATCCCATTTACAGCTTTATCATAAGTATTAATTGATAATAAATGATGTTTGATTTTTTTTCTTCTTTCTTCAATGCTTGTCATTTTTTCAGTAGAAATTTTATGAAAGACCTGAATCGCCATAAACATTGCATCATAATATGATGCTGAAACCCATGAAGGATCTTCCTGATAATATTTTTTATAATCTTTGATAAAATACTGTGATTTTTGATTTCCTACATCGTTTAAGAATGGAGCTACAGTATAGATGCCATCAGAATGATAGCCAGGCGAGGCTCTTTCTTGAGAGGATTCTTTCTTTAGTGTGTTTAAAAAGGCCTCAGTTGCAAAAGAATCGGATCCAATAATAGTAAATGTCGCACCAGGATATTTGATTAAAGATACTATTTTTGCACCTTTATCTGCATGTGCTGCAATAAAGACGGCTTCTTCATCATTCGTAGATTGAAGTTCAAAAATTATTTGTGTTATTATATTATCAAAAGAATCTTCAGATATGTTCCATTTTTTGATTTTCATTTTCAGTATGGATGCGGCTTTTTCAAAATTATTAACCAGATCATTACCATAGACATCATTTTCATAGATGATATTTACTTTTTGAATTTTTAGAATACTATGAATATAATGCGCAATAAAAGAACCCTGAATATCATTTCCTGGCACAACTCTGAAATACCAGTCATTGTTTTTGATCAATGAAACGTCAGTGGCTGAAGCTGTAATTGCGGGGATTTTATTTTTTTTATAAATGGCTCCGGCAGCATTTGAAGTAGAACTGAAATAATGGCCAATAACTAAGTCATAAGATTGTTTGTCTACAATTTCTGAAGCAATCTTTTTAGCCGTTGAAATGTCGTTTTTATCATCAAATGTATCCACCTGTATCGTAATATTATCCAAGTCATGATTATTTTGCGCATTTCTCAAACATGCGTTTATCCCTTTTTGCATAGCTTCTCCATTGGCTGCATTTTTACCGGAATTGGGGCCGACAACAGCAATCTTAAAAAAGCTTTGATCATCATGAGAAAAGATTACGAAGCTCCCAATGCCTAAAATACAAATGAGGATAAATAAGAAAAAAATCAAAGACAATTTATTTTTATGATAAGAAACATCCATATTTTTATATTATATATTCAATAGTTTGTTTTTATTTGCCATCTCATTAATTGTTGGCCATAGGTTGGAATAATGGGATGGTTTTTTATTGATGGTTTAATCAAATATTTTCCAGCAACGAAAAAAAGCGGGATAAAAACAACTTCTTCTTTGACAAGCAAATTATCCGCTTTTTGGTATAATTGATTTCGATGATTCCTATTTAAATCTTTTCCAGCCGCCTCAACCAGATAATCATAGTTTTTATTGTTCCAGCCTGTAAATTCTTGAGAATATAAAAATGCATCGTGTAACCAATTATAAGCATCTGGATAATCCGCTCCCCAGGCAAAGGAAGTTAAATGAGGTGCTTTTTTTCGGTCTTTTTGGAAAATGATTTTATTATATTCTTCCCAGTCTTTCGCTTCAATGTTCAAATGAATATTCAGATAAAATTTAAAAAAAGTCTGGATTGATTTGGCAATCAGTGAATGGTTTTCAGATACCGGATGCATCAGCAACAACTCTGGACAATTATGACCATTCTCATATCCTGATTGTTTTAAAAGTTCTTTTGCCTGATGCGGATCAAAATCAATTCCAAAATCTGGCATTTCTGATATTTTAGAAATATTTAATAAAATTGGTGGTGTAAAACTTGTTGCAGGAGCTTCGTTGCATTGGGTGATAATATCAGTCAATAATTTTCTGTTTACAGCAAGGCTAAGGGCTTTTCTCACGAGAACATTATCAAGGGGAGGTCTTAAGGTATTCAAAATATAAGAATAGCCAGATAGTTTCGGAAATGAAACAAACTCATTTTGATATTTTTCACTATTAGAAATAATCGGGAGCTTTTCATAGGGTATGCTTAAAAAACCATCGCCCAAAATATCAAGTTTATTTTCGTTAAATAAATGCAAACCTGCAAAGCCCTGTTGAACGATGACAAAATGTATTTCAGGCAGCGAAACACTATTGGCATTGTAATAATGGGGATTTTTTCGTAATATAATTTGATTCTTTTTTTCCCATTTCTTAACAATATAAGGCCCATTGGTTAAAATATGGTGTGGCTCTGTCCATTTGTCTTTATGAGAAGATACGACTTCAGCAGGAAGCGGTCTGTAAATCCATAATGACAGTAAATAAGGAAAATAACTGGCAGGGTATTTTAAGGTGAATTCAACAGTGTAATCATCAATGGCTTTGACCCCAATTTTTGATATATCCTTAATTTTACCTGAATGTATTTCTTCGCCATTTTTCAGTATATTTAAAGCGAACGCGTATGGCGCATCTGTTTCAGGACGAATATTTCTTTTGATCGCCCATTCAATATCATGTGCAGTAACAGGACGAATGCACTCGCCTGAAATACCTTTTACCCAGAAAACATTTTTTCGCAGAAAAAAACGATAAACAGAAGCATTTTCATGCAGGGTCCATTTTTCAGATAAATCAGGGACAACCTGACAGTCTGAGGCATTAAACAATACCTCTGTCAGGCCAATAAAGAGTTGTTCGGATAATTCGATAGACGCCTCGCAAAAGGCAAAGGTCGGATCAAGATCCTTTAATGGAACATCTATAGGTATTCTGATAAAATTATGTGCCTGATCAGCATAGCAATAAGAATTCAGAATAAAAGCATAAAGAAAAATAGAACAAACATTTCTAATTATATTGATTATCATACATTTCATTTACTGGGGCAGTTTTTGTAATAATTCGTTAAAAGAATATTTTTTTCATCAGGCCAAACATAGAGCCGATAAAAATAATTGTCAGGCCTTTATGATCTTTAATTTCATCAACCCATTGTTGAAATAGTCCGAACACTTTTGGATCAATGTATCGAAAATTCTGAAATTCATCAAATACAAGTATCAGTTGCTTTTTTTGGGCAATTTTCGAAATTTATTCTACAAAAGGCCTTAAATTTTGAAATTGAATCCCTGAGGGTAAATCGGTAAGTTTTGCAATTGCTTCTCTGAAATCATATAATAATTCGGTAATGGGTTTTCTTTCGATGAAAAAATATAAATAATTTTTTTTGTTTAGTACTTCTTGTATCAATCGCGTTTTTCCAATACGACGACGTCCAAAAATAACACCCACTTGAGTTGCTTTTTGTGAAAAATTGATCCATTCATTGATTGTTTCCATCTCTTTCTTACGATTATAAAATTTCATGATATGAAATATCCTTGTATAGTAAAAATAATTATTATAAATATATATTAAATATTTTTACTATACATCAATAAATTTTTCAAGGAATGCACGAAAAAAATCGGATAGGTCTATAAGTGTATACATTTTTTTCTTAGCCCAGAAAGGGCGGCAACATACCAGCCCAGGGCAACGCCCTGGGGAAATATATAAAAAGTGTTAAGCCCTGTAAGTGCGTTACATTTTTAGAATGCGACCTTTTTAATATTTTTTTATGTTGCGCCCTTACAGGGCTAAGAAAAAAATGTATACACTTGTAGACATATCCGATTTTTTATTGTAAATTTTGAGGTGAATGTATTTGTAGTTCGTAGCATGTTACGTCTCTACACGACCTTGTTTTAGGACAATCTAAGACAATCTTGATTTAAAGTCATTGTAATCGAACGATTTTATCAATTCGATATCCTTATGCTCAGAATCATACAAATATATAGAAGGCAAACGAATCCCATTAAATGTATTGGTTTTTACCATTGTATAGTGGGCCATATCAGTAAAAATGAGTTTATCACCAACAGCTAATGGATGATCAAATGAATATGCTCCAATTGTATCGCCTGCGAGGCAAGACATTCCAGTAATTCGATAGGAATATTTTTTTAAATAGCTGTCATCACTTCCAATAATATGCGGTTTATAAGGCATTTCAAGAACATCAGGCATATGTGTTGCTGCAGATGTATCAAGAATTGCGGTTGGCATGTCACAGGAGATGATATCAATAACACTGGCTATAAAAAATCCTGCATTCAGCGCAATGGCTTCTCCGGGTTCAAGATATATTCCAATTTGATATTTTTTCTTTAAATTCTCAATTAACTTGCAAAGTAAATCTATATCGTAGTCTTTTTTTGTAATATGATGTCCACCCCCTAAATTTAGCCATGAAAGCTCATAAAGGTATTGTCCAAATGATTTTTCAAACACTGCCAATGTGCGTTGTAAGGCATCAGAATTTTGTTCACATAAGGCATGAAAATGCAGCCCTGAAATACCATCCATTTCTTTTTCTTCAAAATGTTGAATTCTCACGCCAAGTCGAGATATTTCAGAGCATGGATCATATATGGGAACAATTCCTTCTGAATGTTCAGGATTCACTCGGATCCCACAAGAAATTTGATAGGGCGCTTTTTTGATTAATGGCCGGAATCGTTTCCATTGGTTGAATGAATTAAACACAATATGATCGGAAAAACGAATAATTGAGCTAAATTCCCAATCACTGAATGCCGCCGCATAGCTGTGAACCTCTTTCTTAAATTCTTCCCTGCCAAGCCTGGCTTCATCTTGTGAACTGGCACAAACCCCATCAAGACTATTTCTTAATAAAGGAAATACCGAAAACATTGCAAACGCTTTGAGCGCCAAAAGGATTTTGCAAGCTGTTTTTTCTTTGATGAATTCAAACTTCTTTAGATTCGCTTTTAGCAATGTTTTATCCACTACAAATGATGGTGTTTTCACTGCTGATAAATCTAAATATAAGGATTGATAATATTTCATGGCAAACCTATCTTCCTATCTGTTCATAATTCGAACAATAATTAAATAAAAGTGTGGTGTCAATGTCAATATTGTCCACTTAACTTTTCTTTGTATGTCTGATTATTCTGTTCTTTCTGACTGGACAAAATTGGGCACAATCGGTTCATGCGTCAATATAATAAATTAATTCAAATAATTAATTATTTTCTTTCAATTATTATGGGTCATAGTTGTCTTTATTTTTATTTGTAAATATCAGATAGAATAGTCATTTTATGAATGTTTTCAATAATCTATAAAAACAAACCTTTCATGGCATAAGCTTTGCTCAACAAGAAATAACGATTCAAGAGAAATGCAATAAAATTATTATGTGTGCACTTTTGGGCCAATTTTACAAAAGATAGCGCAATCTATAATTAATATAATTTTTTTTAACACAACAATAACCTTAAAAAAAAGAAAGGGATTTGCCATGTCAAGACGAAATCAGTGGAAACAGATGAAAGACAACATGTTTGGTCAGGCCTCACAGGCAAAAACTGTCCAACAGCGGGAAAGTATCCCGGAAAAAGCATGTAGTCTATGTCGATTTTTTTCTGAGAACGCTTATGCATCAGATGGTCGTGGCTCTTGCAAGAAAATAAAAATGGGATCTGAAATTCAAAAAGATCCACCAGTTATCTTAACTGATGGGGACACCGGGTTGGTAACTTTTTTTAATACTGATGCTAAAAACTGTCCACATTTTTCTCGATTGGCTATGATTGATAAAGATGGCAGCGAATGCGCGGATCCCAAATATCGAAGAGCGCAACGGCAGTTCAGTCATTTAAATTAATTATTTATAAATATATAATCAAGGAGGTAAAAAAATGTTAGTATGTAAGGATTGTAAATCATTTTTTCCATATGATGATCAAGCGCAAAAAGGGGATTGTGTCAGAAAAGTAACAGATGCTAAACAGACATACTTTACTTCAAAACCCACTGATGCGGGGCATGATGCAAGCCAATGCAAATTCATGCAAAAGAAATAACCCTAATCATAAAGGAGATTTGTCATGAGTGAACCTCAGAAAAAAACAGTGGATATTGAAAAATTGGTCGATCGCCAGGAATGGTGGTGGGTTGCAGAAAAAAAGCGATCCAAGCGACTGGATTATTTAAGAAAAGCAGTTTGGAAAAAAGGCGCGCTGGGTGGCAATTATGCACCTGGTATTAAAGTAGATATGGAATATCCAGTTCTTTTCACTGATATGTGGCGGTTCTGGAAATTTGATCCTGCGATTATGAGACGCGCCAAGGCGATTGCCCATGTTCTGGACAATATATCAATATTTATTACAGATAAGGCTCAGTTGGTTGGATATATGGGCAGTGCGCCGCATACCATTCTTTGGCGGGTAGATGGTGCCAGTATTGTTAATGAAGAATTATACAATGAACCTGGCATTCATGATGATCCAGAAGCAGAGACCCTTGAAAAAGTTGCAGAGATTAATGCTTACTGGGCGGGTCAAACTGCAGTTGATAAAGTTGCCAGAGTTCTTGATCCTGAAGATGCTGTTAAATTTTTAAGCGGTGCCATTGGTTGGGGGGCTCCTACATCCGCTTATGGCTATTCTGGTAAAGATTATGAATACTACATGACTGGCAAACGTGCTTTTGAATCAATTATTGAAGAAATTGATAAAAACATTGAGGATGCTGAAGATAAAACAATTGGTGTTCCTGGACCCGATATCATTCCCTTTTATGATAAAATTCAAAATTGGGAAGCAATGAAACTGGTTCTTGAAGCATGTATTCGTTATGCGAATCGCTATGCACGTCTCGCCCGCATCGTTGCACAACATTTTGAAACTGATGAAGACCGCAAAGTTGATCTTGAAAAAATTGCGCAAACATGTGAACAAGTTCCGGCCAGACCGCCCAGAAATCTTCACGAATCTTTACAATACGACCATTTTATCCAAATACTCGCCAGGTTTGAAGCGCATGAAGGTGCATGGCCTGCACGACCCGATTATTATCATGGCCCCTATTTTGACAAGGATGTCAATATCGATAAAAATATTACCCGAGAAGAAGCACTTGATTTAATTGGTGAATTCATGATTCGGGCCTATGAAGTGGGCGGTTTTGCGCCAAGATGGGCACGTGAAGGGCTTCAAGGTATCACTGGTACCTGGGTTTGGACTTTGGGTGGTGTTAAGCCTGATGGCTCTGATGCCTGTAACGATATGACCATCGCAATGCTTCAAGCGGCAAGATTGGTTCGCGTGGCAAATCCAACATTTGGATTCCGATGGCATCCCCGTGTATCAGATGAAGTTATGCGAGAAATTTTTGAATGTATTCGACAGGGACTGGGATATCCCAGTATGCGAAATGATCCAATACTGATTTCAAATGCCATGCACTGGCATGGACATCCCATAGAAGAAGCCCGATTATGGCTCCATCAAGCCTGCATGTCTCCATGTCCACCCACTAAAAATGGCTTTCAACCCATGCGAATGGCATCGGCAACAGCAAACTGCGCAAAAATTATCGAATATACGCTTCACAATGGTTATGACTATGTTGTGAATATGCAAATGGGACCAAAATCAGGAGACCCAACAACATTCAAAAATTTTGAGGAATTCTTCTCAGCCTGGGTTCAACAAATGGAATGGTTGTTTTCCACATTGGTTCGAACTGTGAACTTAGCGAGAAGCAAAGATCCGGAATTTTTTGGTCGACCATTTCTATCTGGCATTTCCGAGCGTGCAATTGAATCTGGCCTGGATGCTGTCAGTACAGAAGGTGATCGAGGCAATTGCTGGATTACTGCATTTACCTGGGTAGAAAATATCGACAGTCTTGCTGCAATAAAAAAACTCATCTATGACGACAAAAAATACACAATGGCTCAACTAATTGACGCGCTCCAAAACAACTGGGAAGGACAGGAACGTATGCGACTGGATTTTGTACGTAATGCTCCCAAATGGGGAAATGATGATGACTATGTTGATGACATTATGTTGCGATGTTTGCGTGAAGCGGCTCGATTTTCAAAAGTTATCAAATGCCCCTCCGGAAATAACTGGCCCATTCTACCAGAAAACGTCAGTGCCAATATTCATTACGCAAATATTGTTGGTGCATTGCCAAATGGCAGACGTTTGGGAGATGCCCTTTATGATGGCGGCGTTTCACCCGGCCCAGGTCTGGACAAAAAAGGCCCAACAGCCGTCTT
>Ga0272440_1001658_pt1 | contig 18011 bp, 10 predicted proteins | sample SSMMMBAug17_FD_192440 | JGI IMG/M metagenome (GOLD analysis project Ga0272440, IMG submission 192440) | Marine sediment archaeal communities from Little Sippewissett salt marsh, Falmouth, MA, United States - SSM-MMB-Aug17 | ecosystem: Environmental > Aquatic > Marine > Wetlands > Sediment ...
CTGAAAGCGATTTTGAAAATTTAGAAGGTCAATCGCCAAATGGTCGGGCTGAAAAAATTAGACAATGGCTCATTGAACATTACCTTGAATATGGCATTAAGTATGTATTGCTCATTGGTGACCCGGACCCTGATAATCCCCTGAATGATTATGACTCAGTGGGTGATATCCCCATGAAAATGTGTTGGCCGAGGTTTTCTGAGTTTGATGGCAATACTGATGCCCCCACAGATTATTTTTATGCAGATCTGACTGGAAATTGGGATTTGAATGAAGATGGGCTATTTGGAGATTATGAAGGGGATAGAGGTTTTGGTGGTGTTGACTTTATGAATGAAGTCTATGTTGGGCGTATTTCTGTATATAACAGTGATACTGATCCTCTGGACAGCATCTTAGAAAAAACAATGCGTTATTCTACGTCAAAGGACACCCAGTGGCGCAGAAAAATACTAACCCCAATGAGCTTTTTAGATCCCAGAACAGATAGTGCCATGCTTTCTAAAGCAATGATCAACGATTTTCTGATAAATGAAAGCTTTGATTATTATCGATTATATATGCAAGGAAGTGTTTGCAGCACAGCAGATTCAATTTATGAATCTGAAGAGGAGTTACTTCATGGTGCGACAGTGAATCACTGGAAATCGAATCCATATGGAATGGTCTGGTGGAGCGGTCATGGAAACCCCATTGGTGCATATATTGGTTACGAAGACTGTGATGGCGGTGTCCTAATTGACTCAAATGATACGAATCAACTGAATGATCAATATCCAGCATTTGTATACCAGTGCTCTTGTACAAATGGTCTTCCGGAAGAATCAAACAATCTACAGTTATCACTTCTTAAAAATGGGGCGATAGCATCATTTGCTGCATCAAGAGTGAGCTGGTACTTGGTGGCGAACTGGTCACCTAGTGCAAAATATTATGTGGATAACTTTTCCATGGGATACTATTTAGCAAACAGTTTGGCCCAAAAAAAAATGGATGCAGGAACAGCTTTCTTTAATTTAAAAGCAGATATGGGGGAAAATAACAATGGCTCCTGGGATGGTTGCCACTGGATGAATTTATTTGTCATGAATTTACTTGGAGATCCGGCAATTAGTTTATTTCCAGACGATTCGGTTTCTCCATTCATTCACACCAAACCAGCGACAGATGTGACGTGCCAATCTGCAACATTGAATGGTTTTGTTAATACAAATGGTTTTGCTCTTGAATACTATTTTGAATTCGGTGATTCAGAATCATTGGGTAATCAAACCGAGACTGTCAGCTTAAGCGCAGAAACTGGCAAAAAATTAGTTGCAGCACAAATCAACAACTTACGCCCTAACCAGGAATATTTTTATCGTATCGTTGTTCACTATGACAATCAAACGATCCGTTCCCAACAGAGTTCTTTTTGGACTGTTCAACCGATGATTCAGACAACGTTACCAGATATTATAACGATTCCTGTCAATGGTCAGCAAGAACAAACTTTTGAAATCAAAAACGTGGGATGTGGCGATTTAATTTTTGACATTAATCTTTTTGCAAATGAGGTACAACCAGAATCAGAACGAATCAATCAGATTGAACAGATGGTTGATCAGCTTAACCGAAAAGTTCGAAAAAAATCAAATAATGTAAGCCCCAATAAAGCGAAAATAGGTCATATAAAAAATAAACGTTCACATTCGAGCAGCAGGGTTGCGAGGTCATTTACATCAAATCCTTCCAGTGAATTATGTGTTTGTATTCTTGGAGCAGAACAGGAAAGATATGTTTTAGATGATATTGCTCAAAAAATATCCAGTACGAGATTTTTTCACCATGTCTCATATATTGATGTTAATTATCTAACACCCGATCTTTCTGAATTACAAATGTTTGATGCTCTATTGGTGTTTTCTAACTACAAATATGATGATGCGCATGCTTTGGGTAATAATGTTGCAGATTACATAGAAGCTGGCGGCGGAGTTGTTTTAATGATGTTTGATATTGAGCGAGATGAGAACTGGGGACTTCGGGGACGATTTGAACAGGAAAAATATTTGACAATTCCACCAGCCGTTCCCTGTTCTTTTAGGCCTAGACTTGAAATGGGGAAAATTTATCATCCTGACCATCCAATCATGAATAATGTCAGATCCTTTGATGGTGGGTTCGCAAGTTTCCGTCCAGGGACAAACAAGGTTTTTTCGGACGTCATTCGTATTGCAGATTGGGAGGATGGTAAACCTTTGGTAACTGCGAAAGTTTTAAATTGTGCCCGAAGGGCTGACCTCGCTTTTTATCCAGGATCCAGCGATATTTTTGAAGATGGATGGCAATCGAGTACTGATGGACATTTTTTGATGGCAAATGCATTACTGTGGGTCTCCAATCATACAAGACTTGAATGGCTTAAGATTGATGAGGAAAATGGGAGCATTCCCACACAGGGAACAAAAACAATCACACTTAATTACGATGCAACTGATCTTGAACCCGGAGAATACAAAGCAACACTGAAGATTTCCCACAATGCGCTCATTGAAGACTCACCATATATTGTTCCCATTACCATGATTGTTATAACAACCGATATTTTCGTTGCACCACAAGAAATTGAAGTTACTATGGATAAAGATACTGAGACATCTGTTGCTGTAAAAATTGTCAATAATTCAGACAAGTCATTGAATTGGAATCTTTCCAAAATTCAGATCGTTGATTCATTGGGCCAGGATTTGCCGGAGGGGAATAACTATCGCTGGACAGATAGTCATATGGAAAATGGGCCGACCTACGATTGGAAGAATATTTCATCGACAGGTCAGCGTATTTATGGTATTCGGGATGATAATTATAGAGGCCCTTATCAGCTGAAGTTTCCATTTAGTTTTTATGGGGAAAACTATCAAAGCATTTATATCTGTTCAAATGGATTAATTGGCTTTGGACCAGTGAACCGATATTACTCAAGTTATAGAAATGGTATGATACCTGGCGAGCGAATGCCTTCCAATATCATTGCATGGTGCTGGGATGATTTGCATCCCAGATATTCAAACGTATATTTTCAATCTGATCAGGAACAGGCGATCATTCAATTCAATGATTTTGGGCAGTATAATACAAATGGAATCATCACTGCGCAAATTATTCTAAAACGAAGTGGTGATATTCTTGTTCAATATCACCAAATTCAAAATGGATTCGATATTAGTTCAAATACCATTGGACTGGCCAATAAAGATAATAGTAATGGACTTTTGGTGTCTTTTAATCAGAATTACTTAGAGGAAAGACTGGCGATAAAAATGGTCCGGTCGCCTTCTTGTGTGACTGTTAGTCCGGAATCGGATACCATTCAGCACAATGATTTCAGCACATTGCAGGTTCAGTTCAGTTCATATGGTCTTGAGTTTGGCCAATACACCGGCGCGATTAAAATTGGTTTAGATCATCCTGAAAGGCCCTTTATCAATATCCCTCTCAACCTCACAATTCAAGATAATTATGAGGCTGAAACTGAAGATAAAACTTATGCCAACACTCAATTTTATCAGTACTCATACAAATCCAATCAATTGAAATCAATGTTTAATTCATCTGAAAAAAAATCGACTCAAACCACAGTTGTTAAACCCAATGACAGCAAAGAAAATTTAGAATCTGGCAACGTAAGCAGCATAAAACCCTGTATTGTCGTTACAACAACTCCCAGGTACAAAAATCGTATTGTGAACCTGAAAGGTCGGGTTGAAAATATTCAACCATCAGATTGTCAATTAGCTGTGTATATCAATAAAGAGGGGTGGAGAAATAAGCCCAACAATACGAATCCCGCTACGCTCATTCAAGAGAATGGGCAGTGGGTATGTGATATCACCACAGAATTTGGGGATCACCTGGCAAAAGATATTGCGATATTCTTGCTAAGCAAAGATGTTGCACCTGTTCTTTTGAATGGTGCTGAAAAGATTCCAGGTTCATTCGAAAAGAAAGCTTTGGATAAAGTGCTTTTAAAAAGATAAATCTAAAATAATATCATTCATTGAATCGTGAGGAAAAGTGAGGAAAAGGGGACGTCTATGATTTTATGCTTTTCTTCAATCCATACATTGAAATTTTCCTGCAAGAAATAAAAACTTTCAGAGAAAAGCATAGACGTCCCTCTTTATTCCCCAATTTTCCTGTAAAATCAGATCATCGCATTGATCATGTTTATACCATTCAAAACAAACAACTAAAGGATATTAAACTCCTATGCTTGTCTATTCTGTGATACAAATTGTGCGTATCAAATTCAAATGTTGTTGACAATATCAGACAAATCATTTATGCTTATTCTAATATCAGTGATACCTTGCATCCTGTTTGATAATTTGTATGAGGAAATAGAATGAATCCAATAAAAAATGATCTGGCAAAAAACTATTGTCTGGGTGGTAAAGACAATTTTAAGAACAAGATCTGCACATATTTTATTCATAATACTAAGACCTGTTCGATACTTGAATCTGAAGACATGAAAAAGTTCTTTCAAGAATGCCGATATCAAGAACTTCTTTACGATGCTTGTGATATGGCAAATGCAAAGGCTGCCAGAGATTATGAAAGATTAAGACTTGACAATCATTTTTTTTCTGATTTTCAAACAGTAAAAAATAGCTTAAAAAAAACCAATAAGCCCAGATTGGCTTCAGTACGAAGTTACCTGATAAAAGTGTGTTATAGATTAATTCAGGAAAAACTTGAGCAAAAGGGCTTGATAAAAAGGCGAAAAGCATGCGGTACATGTAAGCACTATTTAAACCATTACTGCCAGAAACGACAAAAAAATGATGTAAACAAAACAGATAAATATTGCGAGCATTACGAAGACAATAGAGTCGCTATTAGAATTATTAATGATAATGATCATGATCATGGACAACTGGCATATCAGACTCAAATATCATTTTTTGAAACTGTTTCAGATTGCCTTCTTAAACGAATGATAGATGTTTCCCCGAATTCAACAAAAGATGATATGATTACTGATATTGAAAAGCTTAGAAATGAGGAAAAAAGTTCCTTTGAAACACTGGTCCAGTTTTGTAAAAATATTAAAAATGCAGTCCTGAAATCAAAAAAACAGGAGATTTATCAAAGACAACACGCGATTATGGTAAGACTAATGGAACTGTTTTTGGAGGATTGTAATTATTCAGAAGCTTCAAAAATCATCAGTACTGAACTGGGTATCAGCACAAAGACATTTAAAAGAGATCTGACTGAAATAAAAGAATATATTTTAGAAAATTGCTGATTATACTGAATTTTTGGGAGCATCAATAAATGATTAAAAAAAATGTCTGAAAAAATCAAAATTTGCACACTTATAAGATAAAGCACAATGTTCACATTTTCATGGCAATATAAAATTTGAAGATTGAGTAAAAGAAGCACTTAGGAATGCTCTAAAAATAAGATCCCCTTTTACTTATGTGCCAAGAACGTGTAGGGGCGAATCTTGTGTTCGCCCATCGTACATAGGAACGAAAGCGTTATTAGTTCGAGGGCGAACATAAGGTTCGCCCCTACATCGGGCTTGCACATAAGTAAATGGGTAACTTATTTTTCGAGAATTCCTTAATAAGAAAGGAATCACTATGAAAGGTAATCCCAAAATAAAAAAAAATGATGCATATTCTGATATTTTTAATGCGCCTTTTATAAACGATTTAACTCTGGGTCAATGGTTAACCAAGGAATCTTCTTCAGAAGAATTTAGAAACGAATATCATAAAACAATTAATAAACAACATTTAAGCGATGATATCCTGATTCGTTATCAAAAGAATCAATTAAATGAAACAGATTATCATCAGGTTACAAAACATCTAACATATTGTTCAGAATGCTCAAAACGTTTATATAATATACTGCAGGAACAATCTAAATCATTATACAGGCAAATGTTTGTACAAATTCCCTTTGTTATTATCAAACAAATTTTTTCTTTGCCTGTTTGCATTTCAATTGTTTCATTAACGTTATTTTCTCTTGCTTTCTTTATGCCCGTGTATTCCAGACCAGTTTTCGCGGCATTTCTAGTATTAACCGGCACAACATTTGTTCTTATGCAAAAACAGCAACGAAGACAATTTGTGAGTGTTTTCAATATTGTTCTTTTGTGTAGTTCTTTCTATCTGATAATGGAATATTCGCCGGTACAGCTGAGAATAAATGAAATATATCAGCGGGTTCATGCTGCGAGCATTACTGATACAACGTCTATTCAATTTCAGTGGGAAATATCTCGTTATGGATTTGCCGACACACGCGCAAATCAACCAATGAAATGTGCATTTGGTGCCGGATTATGGAAAGGTAGAAATGAATTGCTGAACACTGATTCAAAATCTGAAATGCCATTATTTTTAAAACCAGATAAAGGTAATGACTGGATTGATACAAACTTTTCAAATTATTACTATCTGGGAAAGTGGTGCTTTATTTTTAATTATATGTGTTTGAATAAAGCTTTGCTAGATAAGTCCTTTATTAAAGATCAGAGAAAGATTGCAACACAGTTCGTTGATACGTTATCCTTTGACCCTCATACACGAAAGATCCTAAACAGTCTTATTGATGCGATGCAGGAGAATCGGATGATTACAGAAAATGCAACGCAAAAGAATCAACTTTTTTGCAGCAATGTCAATTATCGAATTAGAAGTCTAGAAAAGACGCTGTCTCCAGATCGCCTGACATCAAATCATTTCAAATAAGGAAATAACATGACGAAACAGCGTTTAATCTTAAGGATTTATTTTGCAAATATAATTTGTTTTCTATTTTTTGCATGCTCACAGCCTATTGTACTCAAGTTTAATCCTGACTGGTCTTCAAAACCTGTCCAGCAAATGGGCTATTTATCAGGAACATGCAGTTGTTTTGACCCAGATCGCATCTTTTTGGATAATTCCCTGCCTTTTGCGCAGAGCGTAAAAAAAGTATTCAGTCGCGTCTGTACAGCATCAGATAAAAAGGAAGAACGTTTTCCTTCTCTATTCATTACAAATGGACAGGAACTTTCTGCATGTGTGTTGGCAACCGGCGAAATCCAGATTTCAATAGGAACACTGGAGTTCTTATATAATAAAGACATTCCTATTCAAGTCTCTGAAGCAAGACTGGCTTTTATTCTTGCTCATGAAATGGCGCATTCTTCCCATCATGATTTCAAAAAGAATACATTTATGAATGATATTGTTTATAAAAAAAAACTGGAGAAGATCGAATTAGAAGCTGATAGATATGGCATTCTGTTTGCCACATTTGCTGAATTCAAGCCTGAGTACATCATTGATTATAATGGAATAAACTTTATTCAACAATGGGAATCGATCAATAAACAGGATAACAGTTCAACTTTATACAGTCATCCCAGTCCATATACAAGAAAAAATCATTTACAGACAATTGCTGATGAAACGCTGAAAGCATTGGATTTATTTCATGCAGCAATAAAACTATATCTGATTGGAAACTATAGTGATGCGCTGACATGTTTAAAACATTTTTCAATGTATTTTCCTTCTCGAGAAGTATACAGTAACATGGGTACGTGTTACCTTCAACTTTTCCTGCAACAGAGTCAGTCACCCCTGGACAATTTTGTTTTACCTGCAATTATGGATTCTGAATCAAGTGCAGACTTATTCAGTTCAAACTCACGCTCTCATAATAAAGCGCTTGAGTACGCACTCAAAAATTTTCACAAAGCAATTAAAAGAGATCCATACTATCTAATATCCAGAATCAATATGTCTACAACCTTACTTTTAATGGAAGATTATCAAAAAGCAAATGCCCTTCTTGAGCAAATGCTAAAACGATACAAAAATCCTCATATATACAATAACTATTCGATATTATTATGGGCCCAAAATCATCATCAATGCAGTAATCAAATTATTGATATGATGAAGAAAGCCAGTTCCATGAATTGTGCATATTGTCAAAATTTGGAATATTTATTACCGGATGATTTAGATTCATTACCAGATCAATGTATAAAAACGAGCAACCAGACAGCACCAGCTTTGCCGGACTTTATTGCGACAGCAATAAGCCAGCAAACTATAGAAAAAATGCTCGCCCAAGGGCCATACAATGAATTTAAGTTGAAGAAAAAGGAACTGGCTTTTTATGCATACAGAAATTTCAATTTATTGACAGTTAATGAGATTCCTGCTTACATTGAATTACATGTTCCAGATGATCAATTTTCGGCTTTTCAGATAAATTATGATGATAAACAACTCATACCCGTTTCTTCTCCTGCTGTTTATATTTCATATCACAGGGAGGATATTGTTTTAAAAGTGCTGGATAATCGAATCGACTCAATTCTCTATAAAACTGGTGATATCGATAATAATCAAGTTTACAGTTATAAACGTTAATTGTTCAGTATGAAATGGGCATATGTCAGAATTTATGGATTTTCAGATCTAATTTTTCTTAATTCTGGTTTTTCTTAATTCTGATTCAAAAAATGAAACGAATTCTTATATAATATAATTTTTCCCCAACTATTAGATCGCTCGCATTAAATACATCTCAGGAGAATGAATCAATGTTGGTCAAAAACTTGATTGTAATTATAATACTTCCCCTCACTACATATACCCTTGTATACAGCCAGACAACAGATGATTCCACAGATATCAAAAATAGAAAGTATTACGAGATAAAATTTGTTGGAGACGCAACAATTTTTTCGCTGGAATCACTCTATTCAACAGTTGATGCATTTAAAAGCTGGTTAAAAATTGATCAGAGCGCACCACTTGATATGAACCAGCTCATTCAATTAAAAGATGCTATTAATAAAAAGTATCATAGTGCCGGATATATTAATTCGAAAGTGATTATTGAATCCATTAATGAAAAAAGACATCTGTGTCAATTTCGTGTGATTGAGTGTAAACTGACAAGAGTTATCGTTTCAAATAATAAATACATGTCTACGACTTACATATCAAACTTTTTTTTTCATAAAACAGGAAAATCCCCCTTAAATATCAAACAACTTGAGGAACAGGCAAAGCTGTTAAGAGAAACGCCAGGAATTCAAAATATTGAAGCGCGCCTGGAAAATGGTTTGAGAGCTGGAGAAGCCAGCTTGCGAGTGAAAGTCTATGAATCATATCCTTTTCAACTGTCAGCAATATATAACAATTTTGGAACTGAAGGAACCGGAAAATATCGCAGCCTCTTTTATGCAGGTTATACAAATTTGATCGGCTGTGCTGATACATTAACAGGTCAATATGGTTTATCCAAAGGGACGTCGTTCTATTCATCAAGCTATAGTTTTCCAGTGTATTATAGTAATATTTATTGTAATCTGGGTGCTGGAAAAACTTTCTCCAAAATTATTACTGACTATGCCCTGGAATATGGTGATATCTTACATAATTCAAAAAATGTGTTTGTAGATTTACGTTATTTGATATATAAAAGTATTCGTCGAAAAAATAATAAAGATATTCATATTGATACAACGATCGGTGCATCTGGTGAACTTCAAAAAAATGAACTTCAATTGTTAAATAGGTACATGCGGTTTGGATCAGAATTGCAAATAGTCAAGTTTTTCTGCGAATTCATTTATAGAGAAATGTCCCAGATTTTTTATATTAAATCGAACTTGAATATGCCATTACAGACGAAAAATGAAGGTCTCTCAAATATTGATACAAAAAAATTTCATCACTTTCGGACAGATATGAAATATCAGAAACGTTTTTTCAGACTACCAGTAACGCTTGAATATCAATTGCAATTAAATTTAGCAGATACAGCATTACCTGGCTCTGAGAAATCAACTATTGGCGGCGTTTCAGGCGTACGTGGCTATAGAGAAAATTTTTTAAATCGAGATTGCAGCGTCATATCCCGGTTTGAATGTCTGATGACTCTTTTTTCCTTTTATGCAGATATATTCAAAAAAACAAATCATTTTGAATTACGATTGTCCAGTTTTTACGACTATGGTCAGGGCTGGAATATGGATACGGACCACAATCAATATTTTTCAGATCTTTTAATGAGTATTGGTATTGGTTTAAAATTTAATTTAGGTAAATCTTTAAGTACTGTCTTTTACTGGGGCTATCCACTGACCGAGCCAGAAAAAAATCATGAAAAGATGGTAAATGATAACCAGGTTCATTTTTATATTAAAACACAATTTTATTAGGGGGGTTAACATGAAATATTTTTTATCGAGAATATTGTTTGTAATATATATTTCACTGAATTATTGTTCTGTGAGCATCGCTGGAGATTCAAATTCCGGTACGAACTCCTTTCCCGATGGTTTAAAACCAGGGCATGACTCGACGATTATTTCTCATGGCCTGGAAGAAAATCAATATATAATTGAGGGCGGACAGACGCATAATAAAAAAGTATATTTTATATTTGATATGTTTAATGTTCATTCTAATGAATCTGTCTTTTTTCGTGATGAAGGAAAGACGCATACTTTTGCATTGGTAACCGGCGACATGTTTTCATATATCAATGGCAGAATTAACTCAAAAGCTGGAACCTTTATTCTTGCTAATCCAAATGGAATTTTTTTTGGCGAGAATAATTATCTTGATCTGGCTGGAAACTTCTATTGTACAACTGCCAGTGCAATAAAATTTGAAGATGATTCAATATATCATTTGAAAAAAAACAGTTCAATAATATCATGTTCAACCCCTGAATCATTCGTCTTTTCAGATAGATCGAAAAATATTCAAGGATCTGCCCCTCATGTAAGTGATGGTAAAACTGTTACTATCAGTTCAGTTGGTGGTATGAACGATTTGGTTTCTGAGAATGCCAATTTTTTGGTTATCGAAGCGAGACCTGGTGAAGAATATTCCATTCCAGACAATCATAAGATTGACTATTCGTTTCAAGAAGAATTTCCTTATTTTGAAACAAATGATTCAATACTGATAGAATTTGATTTATGGAACAACTTTACCTGCAATGAAAAATTTGATGAACAACATAATATCAGCCGTCTTGAGATAGGCATTCAAAAAGGATTACTGATGATTGCAGAGGATTTATCCTTTGCTGCAATTTATTCAAATATTGCCGATCGTCTCGGATGTGAACTTATTGATGACACTAAAATACGATTTTACCTGGAACAGGGCCAGATGGCCTTCAATAATGGATCATTTCATGAGGCCATTCACAGTTATAAAAATGCACTGGAAAAATTTAAACCTTTTTCTGAGGGTTATAACTATACACAACTGTTGATGGTGGATGCATATCAACAAATTGGAGATACGCCACAAGTAGAAAACATCTTGAAAGAAACCCTGGATTGTTTTAAATCCGGTAACCACAAAAATGACACAGTTCATGCATTGTTTTTATGCAAACTGGCAGAACTGCATTGCAATAATGGTAAACTGGAAGAAGCCAAAGATCTGATTGCTTCTGTCGAAAATATAGCTGCCAGTGTTCAAGACATGACTGTATGGGCATATATTGAAAATATATTCGGCAATATTTATGCATCCTCACATAATTTTTCAAAGGCACAATGGGCCTACCATACCGCTCTGGATTATTGTAGACTGGCGTCACGTGATTCACTCATCAAAATTAAATCATTACTGCCTGTCATTCAATTGAATCGTTTAAAAGTAATGAATCAGGAAGGTTCGATGAGAATAGAAAAAGATGATTTATATTCAGCAGTAAAGTCAATTTACGAGGATCGGGATGGATTTCAAAAAGTATTGAATCTACTTTCGCTTGCTGATCTCAATTATGATTCTAATGTTACAATAAAGAATGCAATTATAATTTCTAAAAATCTGAATAAGATTGTTCAGTCATATGCCAGAGGATTTAGTGGGCTTTATGCATTAAAACAGAAAAAATATAAGATCGCAGTCGAAGAAACGAGACATGCAATCAGATTATTGGAATCATATAACAAACCCGCGATGGCCTATCAATTGCAGTTACAATCTGGACGAGCGAACAAAGCATTGAAAAAAAAGTTCGAAGCAGCTAAACATTTCTCCAGAGCCATACAGCAGTTAAAGTACCTGCGAAAAAGTACGTTCTTCATGAAAGCTGAAGATAGTTACCAGAAGATGATTAGGCCTGTTTTTAATGAAATGGTTGAGTTGATTCTATCAGAATCTATCGTTGATTCAGATATGATTAATTTAGTAATACAGACAATGGATACTATGAAAACAACTGAAATCGAAAACTACTTTTTTGACGAATGCATGTCATACAATAAAGTAAAAAAAATGTTAACTTTAAATAATATCCCACCAGAAACATTGCTGATATATCCTGTTGCATTGAAAGATAAACTGATATTAATGATAGCGACATCAGATCATCGAGAAATACTGGCTGTTCCGGTGACATATATAAGATTAAAAAAAACAATCACACGTTTTATAGATCAGGTAAAAAATCCACATGAAAAAATTAAAAATATTAAAATTACTGCTGAAAAACTTTATAAATGGCTTATTCGTCCGGTGGAAGAAGCCATGAGAAGCTATATGGCAGAGATTGATGCCTTGGTCATCGCGCCAGATGAAATGCTCAGAACTGTTCCATTTGATGTTTTGTATGATGGCAGTCGTTTTTTAATTGAAAAATATCCCACTGCATTAATTCCAGCACTTTCTTTGACAAATATGAAAAATATCAGAACAGATCATTCAAATATTTTGATGGCAGGTCTTGCAGAAGAGGCATTTCCCAGATTGCCATTTGTAAAAAATGAACTTACCAATATGAAGGCATTAATATCTGACGCAAACATTTTGCTTGATAAAGATTTTACATTTGAAAATTTGAGACAAAATCTAAAAAAACATTATAGATATTTATTATTTGCCACGCATAGCAGATTTGATCATGATTCAAATACATCATATATTGATACGTATGATCAATCTCTGTCCTTTTCTGAAATTAAGGATATGCTTGAAATTATGTCAAATCAAGGGGAAGTGGATATTATCTCATTAAACTCATGCGAAACTGCCCGAGGAAACAGAAATGCTTTCCTTGGCATGGCAGGTGTTGCCCTGAATTCTGGTGCAAGAAGTGTTACAGCGTCGTTATGGCGCATAGAAGATCATGCCAGTTGCCTGATAATTAAATCATTCTACGATGGTATCATCAATAACAATCTGACAAAAGCCAAAGCCATGCAGCATGCCAAGTTGAGTTTGATATATAGTAAAACGCATAGTCATCCGGAATTCTGGGGGCCAGCAGTATTAATCGGAAACTGGCTTTAACAATTCTCTGTTATTAGTTTAATCCCAGGGCAATGTTTCATGCTCACGTGATCAAAATTATTGCTGGTGCTGCACTTTTGAGATTTACTGCTTAGGAAAACTCGAAAAATAAGTTCCCCATTTACTTATGTGCCAAAAACGTGTAGGGGCGAACCTTGTGTTCGCCCATCGTACATAGGAACGAAAGCGTTATTAGTTCGAGGGCGAACACAAGGTTCGCCCCTACACGTTTTTGGCACATAAGTAAATGAGGAATTTATTTTTCGAGCATTTTTTATTATATGACATTTGAAATTGTTTTAATATCAGTTTGAGGGGATTGCAAAGAGTCAAATGACTCTTTGCAAAAATAAGACTTGACAATCATTCGTGAACAATTATTGTTGTCTAATGGACATCAGCAGGAAACTGAGGTCCAAACATATCGCGTAAAGAAACAGAGATGAAATTCGGCCCATTTCCTGAAAGTTGCCTGTAAACAAGGTTGACATCATAAAGCCCATAGATTGAGCCTTCAATTGCAAGGTAATTAGGAATGTTGGTAACATCGAAAGTACCCTGAGCGTTGTCCTTCTCATGATCTGACATTTCATTGACAGAAGTCAATTCAATCCCACTCAATACATCTGGAATCTGATCCGATCTTTTTACTTCATCATTAGCATAAGCACTTGAAAATGCGAACACTATTGCCATTGCCAGACCCAACAGGGTTTTTGTAAAAAATTTCATAAATCCTCCTTTTGTTAAATGAGTTTTAATTATTAATTGTATGACAAAAATAATTTTTGTCTTACTTACTCATGTAGTGTGATAAATTGAATTAATATGGACAAAAAATAATTAAAAAATACAATTTTTTTTATCAATCATATTAATAAAATGTTAGCGTGGACGATTTATAAACTAAAAAATAATGATAATGATAATGATAATGATAATGATAATGATTGAGAGTTTATTCAATGAAGCTTTTTGACGAAAAAAAATGGCCGAAACATACCCAGGGCCAGAATAATAAGGGAAAGCGCTGATATGATTACTAACGAAAACGAATCATATCTAACTCATTTCTGACAGGCGATATATCTTGAACTGCAAGCGGGTATTTTTTTGGCAGCCCAAATCCTTTTTTACCAATTGCCATAATAATACCAAGCCATTGCTTTAGAAAAACATCAGCCGCGACTCTCATGTTTCCACATCCCGGGTCGGCAATATAAATACGATCTTCACGAATGCCGCGGATGATTATAAAATGATAAATGCCCTCTCTTTTGATCAATGTCAACACAGGACCTTTTAAATTTACCATCTGAGAAAGTTTGATTTTTTTTACAACAGTTGCCATGTATCCTCTTCTTTTGGCATAATTTTCAAGATCGGCAATTGAAAAGCCCCTCATTTTTCTGTTATTGCGTTCCTTTATGGACAGGTGCTGAACAATATCGTTAACAATATCTCGCTCTGTTACATAGTCATTAAAATAATATTGAAGGTAAGTTGCCAGAGATGCTGAACCGCATGAATAATCATAACGCTGCTTTACAACATATTGATCACGCAGTTCGATCCATGATTTGAAAGTTTTTTGTGGAGGAGGCATCCGACATGAAGAAAAAACACTTAGAAACGTAAAAGTAAACAATAATGTCATCCAGTAGTTTTTTTTCACCATCCCTCCTAAAATTCAAATGAATAAGCAAATCCTGTTGTTATCAATGTTTTTTCATTAAACAGACTGAAAGACAGGGAAGGACTTATTGTCTGATTTTTTTTCAGCCGGTAGTAGAGTGAAGTATTAAAAAAAGTCGTTTCTTGAGATATGTCATTTGTTAAATTCTGTTTCTTATAGTATCGGCTATATTCTGAGTAATATCCAGATAATCCGGTACTTATCGTAATTTTCTTATTTATGGCAAACCCAAAATCAAACCCATAGGTAATGAATAATTTATATCTGTTTACAGCAATATCCGGTTCCATTTGTTTCGTTTTAGTGTTACTATATTGTACTGATTCTGAAGAATCAGTACAATATAATGTTGCTCCCAGTTTTGCACTGATGACAACAGGATCTATAGATTTAAAAGCGGTTAATTCTCCATAAACAGACGTTGATTTTTTTATTTCATTTTCCTGTTTTCCTGTTGGCGTCCTTACATAAAATTTTGTTATTATTTCTGGAGTTTCAGCATGTTCCGGGAATAACATGTATTTAAATCCTGCTGTAACATTATCGGATATCAGTTCATGCTTTTTTTCAGCGTCGCCCTGGTATACTTTCCATGCAATGGGATAGGAGGTGCAGAATATTTCTGCGCTGTTAAAAACACCGATATCAAGGCTTGTTGATAAGGATAAGTTTCGCTCATATGTTGCTACTATACCAAATGCAGAAATGTTAACGTATGTATACTCTGTCGCAAGACGTAAACGTACTTCGCCTGGCTTTAGTAAAATTGCTGATTCGCGTAAAAAGACATTATGAAAAGAATCATCTTCTTCCCCAAAAGTTGGTATCTGAGCCATAGATGGTTCATTATCAGAATGCTGTTGATTACTTTCAATATAATTACTTGAGGATATAGATACAAAATCATATATTGAGAACATCTGTAATCCATAATCAGATGTACTTAGAGAGAAAATACCATTCCCATCAGCGATAAGTTTTCCTTTAAATATCTGCTCTGAATGCGTTTTCAATACGACATCAGCAGTTGTCGTTAACTGTGCAATATTATCATACGAAAAATCAATTTTATTTCTTCGGGTTTGAAAAGCTGAATTATTCTTTGACAAATATAATAATTTGCCACCATATATTTTTCCATTTTGTAAAATAAGCTGGTCAGCTTCCGCAGTCAGGATCGAAAGAGCGCTTATAAAAAAACAATAAATAACAATCAGTTGAAAACGTTTTAACATTATGAAAAAGTCCTTAATGTTTAATCCGAATTTTTTTTCAAGTCGTTTGTAACAATTTACCTGCCATTCACTGGAAATTCGGGACCAATCAGTTCACGTACAGAATACCTGATAAAATGATTGCCTGATCCACCCATTCTTTTGTAGATCAGTTCAATATCATAAAGTCCGTACAATCCTGATTCAAGCTGAAGATAATCAGGGATATTATAGAGATCAAAAGATCCAGTCGCCTCTTTTTTTTCCTGATCAGTCATCATATTAGATTCGTTCAGGTTTAATACTTTGATCAGTTCAGGTAACTGCTTTTGACACTGTTCAGTATCCTGAGCCAAAACGCCATTAATTCCTGAAATGATAAAAAAACAAATTCCTGTTAAATATGCCGCTTTTTTCATAAAAAATCTCCTTGTTTTGGGGGTGAAAAGATCACTTTCATGAATATTTATTAATGAAATCATTTTTAATGGAAAAAAGCAAGGCCTTTTTATAATTATTATCATTCAATTATGGTTTTTCATGGCATGAAATATGCTCTCTGGGCTGAACTGATAAAGTTCCATGAATAATTTTTGCAAACTTAGAAGGGCAAGTTTCATTCCAGGAAAAACCTAAATGGAATGATAATATATGACAATGAGAATTGACATTATTTTGATATTTTATATCAGTTTGAAGAGATTGCAAAGAGTCATATCATATGACTCTTTGCAAAATTAAGACTTGACAATAATAAACAGTTATTTTGATTTACCGGACATCAGCAGGAAATTGTGGACCGACCATATCGCGTAAAGAAAAAGAGATGAAATTCGGCCCATTTCCCGCAATTTGCCTGTAAACCAGATTGACATCATAAAGCCCATAGAGAGAGCCTTCAATTGCAAGGTAATTGGGAATGTTGGTAACATCGAAAGTACCCTGCGCGTTGTCTTTCTCATGATCTGACATTTCATTGACAGAAGTCAATTCAATCCCACTCAATACATCTGGAATCTGATCCGATCTTTTTACTTCATCATTAGCATAAGCACTTGAAAATGCGAACACTATTGCCATTGCCAGACCCAACAGGGTTTTTGTAAAAAATTTCATAAAGCCTCCTTAAGTTAATTAATTAAAATTTAATTATTAATTTTATGACATCTAAAATTAATTTTTACCTTAGGAATCGTCTGAAAATAACATTATCAATTTATATTGAATGTACAAAAAAATAAGTTTGTGTAGAGACGTAGCATGCTATGTCTCTACAGTAAAATTACCTCAAAACGAACAATATCAATAAATGGTGAAGTTATTCTCAGAGCATCCCCTACTTAAACCGATCTGTACCTTCATAACGTACACATGTTATATGGCTTTCTTTTAAAAATAGTTGTGGCGTTTTTGCAAAAAACAGGACGCCGGCCTGACTTCCCCATTTAAAAGGGGACGTCTATGATTTTATGCTTTTCTTCAATCCATACATTGAAATTTTCCTGCAAGAAATAAAAACTTTCATAGAAAAGCATAAAATCATAGACGTCCCCTTTTAATACCATTGATAATTTCCAAAGTTTAACTGATTCCCTGACAAACGATTGTATAAAAATTGCATCAACCATATATATAATTACAAATGTAGGGGCGAACCTTGTGTTCGCCCTCGAACAAATGTCGTCTGCGAACGAATGTTCGAGGGCGAACATAAGGTTCGCCCCTACAACGTGGTCACGTCAACGATCCCATTTGGCC
>Ga0272440_1001659_pt1 | contig 18010 bp, 7 predicted proteins | sample SSMMMBAug17_FD_192440 | JGI IMG/M metagenome (GOLD analysis project Ga0272440, IMG submission 192440) | Marine sediment archaeal communities from Little Sippewissett salt marsh, Falmouth, MA, United States - SSM-MMB-Aug17 | ecosystem: Environmental > Aquatic > Marine > Wetlands > Sediment ...
ATTGATATTGTGTCAGAGTAGAGATTAATCTCTGGTTTTTGTAGACACCAACAGCCAGAGGTTTATCAAAATCACCATCAACATTAAAATGGATATTTCCATTTACGCCTTCATAACCATTTTCTGGACTGGTCATGGCCGATAAAAAATCCCTTATTTTTAAACGGTCATTGGCAATATGTTTTCGTTTTCCACTAATACCTGAATTTAGGATCGTATGAATGGCAATCGACATGGCATCATAATAACCAGCTGTCACCCATGAAGGTTCTTCATTATATTTTTTAACAAAATGATGCCTGAAAACCTGAGCTTTTTCATTGGCAATATCAATAATAAAAGGAGAAATGGTATATATGCCATCAGAATAATAACCAGGAATTAATTTTTCCTGGGGATATTCTCGTAAATATTTAATAAAAGCCTCTCCGCCAAAAGCATCCGGCCCAATGATTGAATAACTGGTTCCTGGATATTTAAGAGATGTAATGATTTTTACCCCTTCACCGGAATGAGTGGCGACAAAGACCATTCCTGGATCATCCATAGCTCTTAATTCACGGGTAATTCTTTCTAAATCATCATCAATAGTAGGAGAACTGTGATCAAATGACCATTTTTTCTTAATGTCCATACCCAATCTTGATGCAGAATCTTCAAAGCTTCTCATCAATGTTTCGCCATAACTGTCTTCATCAAAAATAATTGACGCGGATTCTTTTCGAAGCGTTTTATTTACATAATTTGCAATAAAACTTCCTTGAAAACTATTGGTGGGGATAATCCTGAAATACCAGTCGTTATCAAGAGTTACGTTATCAGATGTTGCTGATGCTGTTATTGCAGGCATTTTCTTTTTATTGTAAATACGACCCGCTGCATACGAAACAGAACTAAAATAATGCCCCAAGACAAGCAACGCTTTGCCTTCATCAGAGATTTTTTGTGCCAGTTCAGGAGCAAATTTGCTGTCATTTTTATCATCAAGAACAATTAATTTAATATTGAAATCATCCGATCCGCCACTATTATTGAATTCTTCGAGACAAAGATTGATCCCTTTCAACATGGCCTTTCCATAAGCTCTACCTTTACCACTCATTGGGCCCATAACGCTGACATAAACTGTTTTTTTATCCTTTTGAACGGATGGAATTGTAAAATAAGAAATTAGGCCAATGATTATAATGCCTAACAACAAAAAGATCGTTTTTTTTCGTATTTTTTTCATGGAGCGTCTCAATCATTAAAAAAATTTGATATTAAACGGCAAAAAATAGCCGAGACAGAAAAACAAATGAATTTTTTATTTAGTTCCTATAATTGCATCTTTTGAAATAGACCAGTTTCTAACATGCTGACCTCCCATGGCCATGTGATACCAGTCTTTAACCCATTTCTTAACCAGATAAGGCGCAGTATAAAAATACAATGGAATGATAGCGGTTTCTTCCTGACAGAGTATTTCTTCTGCACGTTTATAAAGCTGTTGTCGCTCATCCTGATCGTTAATTGTTTGGGCTCTGTCCATCAGTTTTGCATATTCCTTGTTTGACCAACCGATATAATTTGATGAGTTAAATGGATGAAAAACGTCGTTTAGCCAGTTATTGGCATCAGGATAATCAGCGCACCAGCCTAACCTGAAAATGTGCGGTGTTTTCGGTTGTTCAATTTCATCGACATAGGCGGTCCATTCTTTATTTTTTATAATGATATCGATATTCAAATAATATTTAACACAGGTCTGAACTGCTTTTGCAATCATGGCGTTGTCTTCAGATGTATTGTGCATTAATATAATTTCAGGCATACCTTTTCCATTTGGATAACCAGCTTCAGCAAGCCATTTTCTGGCTTGTTTTGGATTGAAACTTATGCCAATACCGTCTGATATGGGAACCGAACCAAAAATAGGTGGGCGGGTGAACGTTGTTGCTGGATCCTGATCTCCCTTTGTGATAACTTCTATCAATAAACGCCTGTCAATAGCAGCAGAAATAGCTTTTCTAACCAAGGGGTTATCAACAGGCGCTCGTTTGGTATTGTAGCCAAAATAATATGTACAAAAACTGGGTTCATTGGTGTATTCTTTTCTTAATTTTGGATCAATCTTGATTCGTGGAATTTCAGTCAATGGAATGCGCATATACTCACCACCAACAATATCTAATTCATCATTTTCATACATAACAAGACCAACGGAACTTTCCGGAATAATGATATAGTGAACTTCAGGAATTCTTACCTTATCAACCTCGTAATAATTTGGATTTTTTTTCAGGATCATAACCTTCCCTTTTTTCCAGTCAGCAAGCATATATGATCCATTGGTTTGAATATTTTGATGATCTGTCCATGCATCTCCAAACTGCTCAATACATTTTTGAGGTAAAGGTCTGTATATCCAAAGTCCAACCATTGCAGGAAAAAAAGCGGCAGGATGTTCAAGTTCAAATTCCACCTCTTTTTCACTGATTGCCCGAACACCAATCTTTGAGGTATCGGTTATTTTTCCACTCATAATATCATTGGCATTTTTTAAAATGGATAGCATGTAAGAATAAGGACAATTGGTATCTGGATTAATATTTCTCTGAATTGCCCAGACAATATCATGTGATGTTACCGGATCACCATTTGACCAGTTTGCGTTTTTTCTCAGATAAAAAATATACTTGGTGCCGTCTTCACTGACTGTCCAACGTTCTGCAAGTTCTGGTGTGACTTTGTAAGTATTGGGATCATAATCCGTAAGCCCTAAAAATAACTGTTCTGTTATCTCAATAGATGCCATATCAACGGTCAATCCAGGATCAATTGTTGGAATAACACCTTCTATAGGAATACGAATATACCCTGGATGGCTTTTTTGTTTAGGACTGTCTTCAACATCTAAAACAAAGTTTTCATTATCATCATCCTGCTTGTCACAAGCACTAAACAAAAACAATGCAAGAATGACAAATCCCCATACAATAACTTGTTTTTTTAACGCATTGATTTTCAATTTTTTTCACTTTGCCTTTATGATCATAGTTAGTCAATAATGCAGGGATATCTGTAAAGAAATATTCATAATGTACTGTTTCAACCTATCATTTATGAATAAACCATTATCAGTTTATCCTGCTGGTTACAAGCCTTTTTTCACGTCACAACTTGTTGATATCTTTTTCGTAAATATTTTATCGTTTGTATTAAATTTACAAAAATTTATAGATAATAAGCAATTAATATGCCATCGTAGATGTATCATCGGGGTAAAATCAATGTCACCACCTGACCAGGACGCCCTTCAACAGTAATCGGTTTGTCATTTAAAAAAATTTCAACTCCTGTTGCATTTCCCAGAAGGATCTGAAATTCATCTGCAGCCTCCTTACTTAATGAGTCTCCAGGTTTTAACATAAACTCATTGGGAGATTGATCATCCACGGTTATTTTTAGCCAGGTCTTTTCAATGGCTTTTAATCGCAAAAAATATTTTTCCGCCTGGGTGTCAGATACTTCATGATTTTCAGGAACTGCCGTTTTTTCTTCAACTTGTACTTCTTGAATCGTTTCTTCTTTCTTTGGAGGAAGTGCTGGTTGTGTCTGAGCATTATGCTCTGTAAATGTTACCGGTTTATTCTGATATGAAAAATCAACATTGTTATCCAGTTCTCCAACAAATAGTTCATTTGAGGCGGATTGTTTTTGTTTTTTTTGCGAAAACATTGGTTTCATTCCAGGTATAATCATCACAAAAATTGCAATAACAATAATAATACAAATACTTATGATTATCATTTGTGGCGATATCCCCAAACTTGACATACTTCCTTTAGCAGCGCCTTCTTCTTTTTGAGAAATTGCATCATAGTACTTTTTGATAATAGGGGCGGGGTCTAATTTTAGCGCCTGAGCGTATGACTTTAAAAAACTGACTAAAAAAATGTCAGAAGTACTGACAATCTTATCAAACTGTTCATTTTCGATATATTCCAACATATTAGGTCGAATTTTGGTCGATTGAAAAATATCATTGAGATCCAGGCCTTGTTTTTCACGTTCAGATCGTAAAAACGCGCCAATGGAACTACTTGACAGTACTGAGTTTGTGTTTGTTTGATCGTTCATAGGTTTCACTTTTTTTCATGGATAGATTTCAAGATAAAAAGTGGCTATAATGAAATGGTATAGATTTGTGGTGAAAACAGCATCGATTATACATAACCTTTTTTATTTTATCTAAAAGTCTATATCTGTTAATCAATAATTTTTATATATGATTTTTCCTTTAATTCACTAATCCATGCATGATATCTTTGTTCCATCTTTTCCTGATATAATGATGATCGGATTGATTCAGAAGCTTCCTCCAAAGTTTCTCCTCCCTCCTGAGTAATATTTTCAACATACAACATCTGAAGTCCCTGATCGGTCGTTAAAATTGTTGAACATTCTCCTGGCTTTAAATCAGTTATTGCTTCTTGAATTTGAAGCGATAATTGATCAAGAGTATAACGCCCCAAAAAACCACCTGTTTCAGCAAAAGCAGGTTCTGCATATTTTTTGGCCAGTTCTTCAAACGGTATTCCTGTTTTGAACTCTTCCAGGGCATTTTTCATTTGATTTTGAGAATTATCTGATGTCGATCTCTTGACAATAGTTCTGAGATGATATGTTGTTTTTGACTCATATTTTTCAGGGTGACTGTCATAGTAAGCTTTAACATCATCATCTGTAATGACAACTTTAGACTGGACCATAACCCCCAAAAGTCGCGACTGTAATTTTTGCTTTTTAAGATGTTCTTTAAACTCTTTCAGGCTTGACCCCTGAATTTTCAAAATATCGTCAAATTCTTCATCTGTGTAATTGTGCTTTTGTTTAATATTTTCGATAGTTTCTTCAACTTCTTTATCTTGAACTTCTACTTGAACAGCCTGAGCTTGTTGTTCAGTGAGTGTTTCTTCGATTAATGTATCCAGAACTTTTTGATTTAAATTAGATAACAAATTAGCCTGTTCATTCTGTGTATATTCAGATGACCGAATTTGCATCGCCAGCCTGGAATATGTTTTATTAAACTGAGATAGTGTTACAATATCATTATTGATCACAGCCAGGATTCTATCAATAAGCTCGGCATGAGATGGTGCAGCCATAACCAATAAAAAAATGATTAACAAACTATACTTAATCATTATATTAATTCCTCATTTATATATAAACCATAACGTTCTTTAAGCCCCTTTATCCACATGGGATAACGTGCTTCTGATTTATTATTTTTTAAAAAATTTTTCACAGCTTCTGTGTTTTCAGGGATTTGAACTTTTTCATTTTTTAATGGATGGTCAGAATGTGGGTTAATCGACTTTTTGGGATACTCACGGTGAAAAGATTCAATTTCTGTATTACTGATAGTAATGTTTTGTTGTAAATCTTGTGCAATAGTTTTTTCAACCAACAAACGTATTTTTAATCGCTTTTTCCATATATTGTAAGAAATCGCTTGTTCAAGAAGCATATTCTCAAACGTATTATCCGGGTAATCCTTGCGAATTTCCGTAATTTTATTTTCAAGTTCGTTATCTGTAACACAAAGACCTAATTCTCGCGCACGTTCAACAATTAAAGCCTCTTCAACAAGTTCTTCAACAACTTTTTTTCGTATTTGCTGCATTTGATCTTTTGATATTGATTCAGCAGAAGGATATGATGTTTTCGCTATTTCAATTACCTGGTTGATGTATTCTGTCGTAACAACAGTTTCTCCTGCCCGAATAACCTGGGTTTCTGTTTCAGGTATACGACCACAACTCCCAATTAACAACGAAATTGTAATCATCGCAACCCCCAAACAGATCCCATATATTTTTATTTTGTAAACATCGTCATTTTTCATCATTTATATAATTGCCAATATTTTAAAATTTAGTTTAAATTTGAATTATTAACACGCTGGCTAATTTCTTTCAAGAGGTTTTTCACTTGAACTCTAACACCAGTATCAGGAATCAAATTGATCACCAATCCATCATCTGGAAGCATTTGAACTTTTTCAGGAGATTTCATCGCCCATTCCATCAGCGCGTGAGGATTTTTTTGATATGATTGATCACAGAAAACAGTCAATCTCCCATTTCCCAAATCAACACGTTTCAAGCCAGCTTGTTTGGCCAGAATTTTTATTAAAATCTTGGAGAGCAAATTCTTTACCTCTTTGGGTATTTTTCCAAAACGATCAATAAGTTCTTTTTGAAGGTCAGCAAGTTGGGGAATAACGGTCATTTTTGATAATCGTCTATATATAATGAGTCGCTGATCAATATCTGAAATATAGGTTTCCGGAATAAACACAGACCAGGGAACATTTATTTCAGGATCAAGTGGCGGCAATGTCGTTTTTCCCTTTTGTTCCTGAACAGCCTGTTCTATTAATTCTAAAAACATTTCATAACCAACTGCTGCAATATGACCCGACTGTTCTGCTCCTAAAATAGCCCCCCCCCCACGTATTTGGAGATCACTCATTGCCAGCTGGAATCCTTCGCCCAAATCGCTATACTCCATAAGAACTTTCATACGTTTTTGGGCATTTTTGTTCAATTGGTTTTCAGGTGGAATAAATAAGTAGGCAAACGACTCTTCACCGCTTCTCCCTACCCGACCTCTCAACTGATATATCTGTGATAATCCAAACCGCTCGGCATGATTGATAAAAATAGTATTGGCAGATGGTATATCAATCCCTGATTCAATGATTGTAGTGCATACGACCATGTCTATTTTGTGTTTGATGAAATCCAGCATCACTGTTTCAAGTTCTGATTCACTCATACGACCATGAGCGACGGCTAATTTAACCTCAGGCACTAATTTCTGGAGGTAGGATGCTATGGAATAAATGGTATTGATATTATTGTGAACAAAAAATATCTGTCCTTTCCGGGCTAATTCTTTACGAATGCCCTGAGTGATAATAATACCATCTAATTCAGTGACATAAGTCGTTATCGGCTGGCGTGCTTCGGGAGGTGTTGAAATTACGCTAATATCGCGGATACCCAACATGGACAGATGTAATGTTCTGGGAATAGGTGTTGCTGTCAATGCCAGTACATCTAACGTTTCTCGAAACCGTTTAAGTTTTTCCTTGTGACGAACACCAAATCGTTGCTCTTCATCAATAATCAGCAACCCGATATCTTTGAACTGAATGTCTTTTTGAAGAAGGCGATGTGTACCGATAATAATATCCACTTTTCCTTCTGACAACTCCTGAATTATTTGTCGCTGCTGTTTTGTTGTTTTAAAACGACTTAATCCTTCTACACGAACCGGATAATTTTCAAACCTTTTTTGAAAAGTAGCCAGATGTTGTTCACATAAAAGCGTTGTAGGAACAAGCAAAGCCACTTGTTTTCCATCATTAACGGCTTTAAATGACGCTAGTAATGCAACCTCTGTTTTTCCATACCCGACATCACCGCACACCAGTCGATCCATGGGATTTTTTTGTTCCATATCGTTCAGGACTTGTTCAATAGCGCTGAGTTGATCAGGGGTTTCTTCATACTCAAACTTTGCTTCAAAATCTTGATACATTGAATCATCAGGCGAAAAGGCATATCCCTCATTAATTTTTCGTGCTGCATATAAATCCAGAAGTTCTTTGGCCATTTTTTCTGCTGATTTTTTGACCTTTCGCTTAACTTTTTCCCAATTCTTACCGCCCATTTTATCCAGATGAGGATCAACACCTTCTACCCCTAAATATTTTTGAACCGTATTCAGGCGATCTACAGGTAAATACAGGCGGTCATTATCTTTGTATAGAATCAAAATAAAATCATTTTCAACGCCATTCAGTCGTAATTTTACCAATCCCTGATATTGTCCAATGCCATGCTCGATATGAACCACGAGATCATCCTTGTTTAGATCCTGGAAAGAAAGCAATTCTGTTTGAACCTTAGGCTGGTTCAATTTTTTACGACGTCTTTTGGGGCCAAAAATTTCATCTTCCGAAACAACAGCCAATCCTGCCTGATGCCATACAAATCCTGATGATAGCTGACCGATACAAATATAAATCATTCCTCGGTTACGATGAATATCAGGGATAACCTGGGTCATATGGAATGATATACCATAAGGCTTGAGCAAAGATTCTAATCGCCTGGCCTGAGTTTGACTCCGACAAAGAAGTAAAGATAAACATTGATGAGATTTTTGGACAGTAATCCAGTCAACCAAAGGTTTCAGCAATTGTTCATTATTATGGCGTTCTTTTAACTGGCTTTTTAGTTCAAGATTATCATTTATTGAAAATTGAACGAATTGATCTGATTCACTTAATACTGATGTTTGAATATGATGAATTTTAATGTGATGCTGACCCATCAATCTATGATATACTTGATCCCACGGTTTCATAATTTTTTCAGGAGAAACGCAAAGTCGTTTTTCTTCCTTTGCTGTTAAAAAATTCTGCTCAGCATGATAAAAAACATCTGAAGCCTCACGTTCCAGACTTGACGGTGAAACCAGAATACACATTACATTCATGTCAAAGTAATCAAAAAGAGTGCTCATATCATCGTATACAAACGACATTAAGCCATCGAGAAAAGAGTAATTCTTTTCTTCTTTTAATTGATCGACCATCGCGCGAATCCTGGTCACAGGAACTTTTAGTTGAGTGGCATGTTGGCGAATGTTATGGATCAATATTGTTTCATTTTCAGGATAGACAATGCTTTCTCTGGCAGGCACAATTGTCGCTTCAGTTATATTTTTTATCGTTCTTTGAGTTTTATGGGAGAAAAAACGCATGGAATCTATTGTTTCACCAAACCACTCCAGCCGTATCGGATAATCATAAAGTGTTGAAAAAACGTCTAGAATGCCGCCTCGTATGCAGAAGTCACCAGGTTCTTCGACTATCAGAGAGTGAGAATATCCACCTGCAATGAGCCTTTTGATTAAACTTTCTCGATTGATGTCTTCTCCCTGAATGATTAACTCTGCATAATTTGCAAGTATTTTTTTCGGAACAATATATTGAGAAATGCCTTCAGCAGTTGTTATAACAACAGGAGGCTTCGTATTCGCAATCAAATCATATAAAATACGAATTCTTCTTGCTGCATTTTTATTTTGATACGACATAAAATCAGAAGGCAATGCGGGGTTTGCTGGGAATAGGCAAACGGGTATAGAAGAATCGCCTTGAAAAAATAAAATATCATCAGCTAATGTCTCGGCCTGACGTTCAGTTGGCAAAACAATAAGCAAGCTTCGTTTAAGTTCCTGATATATTTGGGTGATCATCATCGCCAATGATGATCCTGACACACCGGAACAAGCGACGTTGCTTTTTGATTGAAGATTAGCAATAAGGGTCTTTATTGATGGTTTCACAGATGTTCCAATTATTTATTGTTTGGGATTTCTGAATAAATTGGCATACCATTATATCGGAATGTATGGTCTGTCAATGGTGAAAATACTTGAATAATGTCTTAAGCTGTTATAAACCCTTTTGTTAAAAGTGAATTGTTTTTGCAATAGCTTTTGCTTGATTGACATTCTTCTTTTTGTTAGAAATAATACGATAAAAACTCCTTGGAAAATGATAATAGGAGGCCAAAGTGGTGATTGCCCAAACAAATCTGACACTGCCACGAAAAAACATAAATAAATGTATTTCCTTTGACATAAAACAGATATCTGATTTTTCAAAGCCAGAAATACCATTATTTTCAGAAGAACAGGACATTTTCCCTCCATCTGATGAAGGCTTGTATGTTGAGGAATCTGTATATTGGGACATGTATTATGAAGACGATTTTTATAAATATGAATGGAACAATGGAATTCTGGAGGTTAAAGAGATGCCGACTATTCTGAGTGGGTTTTATGCTCGTTTTTTTGTAAATCTTATCGAACAGTTTTTTAGTGTCAATCCTGTTGGTGATTTAATCATCACTGACATTGGTTTTACCATACTTACTCCAGATAAAAAAATAATTAGACGACCCGATTTTGCGATTATACTTAAGTCAAATCCTGTTCAGCCTGCTCTGTCAGATCGATCCTATAAAGGAATTTACGATATTTGCATTGAATTTTTGTCAGACTCAAAGAAAAAGTATGTGACAAAAGACACTGTAAATAAAAAACAGGAATATAGTGATGCATCTGTTAAAGAATATTATATCATTGATGCAAATAAAACATATACCGCTTTTTATCGCCTTCAGAATAACGGAATTTATGAATCTATTCCTCTGGACAATGGAATAATGCGTTCAACGGTTATGCAAGGATTCCAGTTCAGAGTTAACGATATTTATGAATGTCCTGATTTTAAAACGTTGATAAATGATGACATTTATAAAGACTATATTTTGCTTGATTATCAAAAGCAATGTAAAAAAGCTGAGGAAGAAAGAAAGGCTAAAGAATTAGCTCTTAAAGAGGTTGAAAAAGAAAGAACAGCCAAGGAACAAGCATTGAAAGAACTTGCACAATTAAAGCTCCTTATCAAAAAAATGGGACAAACAGAATGATTTCTCAATATAAATATGACGTTTTTATCGTTTATGCTGAGTCGGACAGCAAGAAAGCATCGTTGCTTTCAGAACGATTAGGCAATGCTGGTGTAAAAGTTTTTTTTGATCAGTGGGAGTTGGAATCATCAGGTACGCGATCAAAGTTAATTGAAAAAGGGCTGGCATATTCAAGAAAAATGGTAATGATTTTATCGCCTGATTTTTTTAAAAATTCAAGCTGTTTAAATGTGGTTGCCTCTTTTAAAAAACATAATAAACATCTTATTCAAAAAGATCGTTTGTTAATACCAGCCTTGTTTAAAGATACTGTCATTCCAGAAGATTTTGACAATCTCATCATTGTTGATTTTCGCGAAAAAGCAGATTACGAATTAAAAGTCAGGCAGTTAGTCGAAGCAATGGACTTACCTGATATGATGTATCATGCATCCCGAACCGTTGAGTCCTCAAAAATTAAAAATGATATACTTGTTTTTGATACACTTGGAAGTCGTTTAAAAGGTTTTATGGCAGAAGTTTCAGATGTTTATTCCTTATTAAATTTTGAGGTTTATGCAGATCAGCGAGTTGAAGGTCTACCCAATAGTTTTATGATTAAACGTGAAGTCTCAGGTATAGGAGGTTTTACGATTAGCGCTGTGGTTGTCTGTCATGCCAGGATGACATCTCAGGATTTTAGTTATCTTGTGGAGAAAAAAACTGAAATTCAAGAAAATTACATGGATCATAAATGGATTTCTGTTACGGCAATGGGTTATGATGATCTTTTCAGAGAAGAACTGGAAAAAGAAAATTTCTCTTGTACAACCTATGCAGAGTTATTGCTGACATTAATTCCACTCATAGACTACGAACGAAAACGAATAGATGCTTGTAAAGCCTGGATTGATGAAAAATGGGAAGGTAAAGATCTGTTTATCCGACCAAACCTTGAAACAGACACCATTTTTGAAAAACAACAAGCACTTGCCTATTTTTCACGATGGCTGGGAACTGAAAAAGATAATATTATTATTGTATTGGGAGATTTAGGTACAGGAAAAAGTACCCTCGCACAATTTTTATTTTATGATCTGGCTCGAACATTTATGGCTGATCCATTGCGACATCCAGCGCCCATTCTTATTCCATTAAAAGAAGTTCGTAAAGAAGTTTCTCTGGAAGGTATTATTATTAGTCATTTTGCCCAAAATCAGATATCTATTGATTTCAATCGATTTTCTCATCTGGTTCGTGTGGGAAAAATAATTGTTTTTTTTGATGGGTTTGACGAAATGGCTGATCGGGTTCAATGGAAAGTAACCCAGAGTAATTTTAATGAATTGCTTCGTGCTGGTCAGGGGAGAGGTAAAATATTTTTAACGTGCCGAACCCACTATTTTAAAGATCGACGAGAACAAGTCCGTCTAATAATAGGAAAAGGCCCAAGACTCTCAGCTACAGAAACGGTTCTTTATAAGGAACTTAAACAACAGTCAGGAGCAGAACTCGTCTATTTGAAAGAGTTTGATAAAGACCAGATAAAGGATTATTTAAGACGTGTCCGACCTCAAGCCTATAAAGAAGATTATAAAAAAATCCAACGAATTCATAATCTTGAAGAGCTTGCCCATCGGCCATTGCTATTAGACCTTATTGTTAACTCATTGCCACAATTAGAAAATCACCAGGATGTAAATGCGGCAAATTTATATACAATTTTTACCAATCTATGGATTGAGCGTGAACGAGAAAAAGGCCATGGTAAAGTGATTGACAGTAAACTCAAATTAGCAATTTTGTTTCAATTAACATGGCAAATGTGGCACGAAGAAAAAGAAGAAATTCATTATACGGATCTGGTTCAATTCCTAAAACAATTTGAAGGCTCTCGGACGATTAAGTGGAGCAATGATGTTCTGGATGACATCTTCAGAGAAATGATGACTGCCAGTTTTCTCAAGCGTGATGAAGATGGTAACTTTTCATTTATGCATCGTTCTTTTATGGAATTTTTTCTGGCACGGCGAATTCATATTACGTTCTGTGCGAATCCAAAGGCTACAGCACCAGTATTAAATACTCGCCGGTTTGATCGAAAAATTATTTTCTTTTTGACACTTCTGGATCGTCCTCATGGCAAACTTGCTGAGCCATTAAAGAAAATTCTCGTACAGCCCTACACCAAAAATATATCAGAAAATGCACTCCAAATACTATACTGGAGTATTCGCATTGGGTGTAATATGGAAGATGAAATTCATGATATGCAATTGCTCCAGCAAAAGACATCTGACATTATCCCCAAAAAAATTCAACTTTCTGGTGCGTTACTTCAGGAAATGGTTTTTGAAGGTGCTGACCTTACAGAAGCTGATTTAAGTGGCGCTGATTTAACACGAGCCAATATTAATCATGCTATTCTTGATGGTGCTGATTTGCATGGTGCTAAAATGGATGGCATTAGAGCGGAACATGTCAGCGCTGTTGGTGCAAATTTTCGGCAAGCAGCAATTAAAAAGGCATCTTTTAATGGGGCAGATCTAACTGACAGCATTTTTGTTGGCGTTTTTAAAGATGCCAGCTTTGTCAATGTAAAAGGCCTGGATATTTCAAAAAAATTCGACCCTGCAGCACTCCAGCCTGCTATTCAACGGGTGTGCATGGGTGCTGTAAACACTGTACAATCAATGCCTGACGGACAATCATTGATTATGGGTACCGATAATGGGCTTACGCTTGTTTATCGATTTTCAGACAACAAATATTTATGGACTTTTGAAGATGATTTGACATCCATTAAAGCCACTGCATGTTCTATAAATGGAAAATTTATTGCGTATGCCGGGCTTGGAACCCAAATTGTGGTTCGAAATATTTTAAACGGAAAAAAAATTCACACATTAAATAAACACAGACATGATGTCACTGGCCTTTCTTTTTCTCCTGATGGGAATTTATTAGCAAGTTCCTGCCTTGATCATAGGGTCTATGTATGGAATTTATCAACCGGCGAGATTAAATATGATCTTGAAGGTCATACAGAAGCCGTCACATGTGTCCAGTTTTCATTAAAAGGTAATATTCTGGCCAGTGGCGGCAGAGACAAAAAAGTGCGACTGTGGAACATGAAAGATGGTTCTTTTATTCGTTCATTAATTGGTCATCCTGCTCCTGTTTCAGCCATTTCTTTTTCACCGGAAAGTGACACGTTAGCCAGTGCAGGAGGCGCAAAAATGATCTGTTTATGGTCTATTGAAACTGCAAAACAGATCAAATCTTTTATCGGACATCATGGCAATATTAATTCCGTCAAATTTTCACCTGATGGAACCATTATAGCGGCAGCCTGTCAGGATAAAAAAGTATATTTCTGGCAAGTGGAAAACGCGCGGACTTTATATCAAATGAAACGTCATGAATCCAGTGTCAATGATATTACATTTATTTCAAATGGAAAAAATATTGTTACAGCCAGTGATGACCATACTGTCCGTATATGGGATATTGAAGATCGTAAGACCCGACAGGTTATTCGAAGTCATGATGGCTCAATTTTAGGCATGGATTATTCTCCCAATGGGAAAGCAATTGCTGCTGGGACAGCCAATAATATGATGATTCTGTGGTCTACCAGTAAATCACAACCGCAATTGATGGTAAAAGGTCATTCCGGACCATTAACATCAATTGGTTTTTCCAGTGATGGAAAAGTAATGGCTTCTGCAAGTGAAGATAATACCATACGTATCTGGGGAGCTGAAAAAGGAACAACCCTTCATGGACACATGGGCGCTGTGACATCAGTGTGTTTTTTAGGAACAACCAAATTTATTGCCAGTGCCAGTGTCGACAGGACTGTGCGGTTATGGAACATGAAAACGATGCTTTCGCAAAAAGGCCATTCCAATGAAGTAACTGCGCTTGATGCTTCTCCTGATGGAAAACTTTTAGCCAGTGGGAGTGTGGACAAAATGATTTATGTCTGGAATGTCCAGAACAAAAGCACACTGCATACACTAAAAGGACATGAAGACGCTGTTCTTTCTTTGGTATTTTCACAAGATGGAACTCGCATTGCCAGTTGCAGTAATGATAAAACAGTTCGGATCTGGGATGTTAAAACAGGGCAAAACACAGATGTTTTTCATGGTCATACAGCCCCTGTACATTGTGTTCGATTCTCTCCTGATGGTGTTCATATAGGCAGTTGTGGTGATGATAAAACCATTCGTCTGTGGCATCCGAATTCTAATGACTGTCTTAAAATTCTTCGCGGGAATATGGGAAGTGTATTTAATATTTTGTTTGCTCCCAATGGTAAATATCTTGTAGGCGCCGGTCATGCTGGAAGACTTCAGTTTTGGGACTATCAAAATGAAAAAACTATTTTTTACCGCTATGCTTTTGCTCCTGGCGCCTGGTTGGATATTCTTCCTGATGGTCGATTTGATGCCAGTCCTGAAGGGCTGCGTTATTTGACATATACTGAACTAAACACGCTGGAAATTTTTCAAGCTGAAGAATTGGTTCAAGAATTATATGATCCAAAAGGCGTGAATGAAGTTATTTCTAAATATTTATAACAGATTTTACCTTACGTACAGATTGTATTGTCTAAAAAAAAGAAGATAATTATGCTGGAAAGTTCTCCTACTCTAATCAATGAATTAAAAATAAAATGGACACCAATACCCAAAATAATAAAAATATTTTTACGATACTCAAAAAAAATATCATATTCAGCTTATTAGATGATGAAACTTTGGAAAAGCTTCGCCACTTGTTCATAGAAAAGTCTTATAAACTAGGTGAAGTAATTCTCAGACAAAATGAGCCTGTTAATGATTTTCATATCATTATAAAAGGAAAGGCTCGTGTTATTGATCAGATCAATAATACGTCATTGACAACCCTTTCTACAGGCGATTGTTTTGGTGAACGTGCTATAATATCTGGTACGAATGCAATCGCATCCGTTAGGGCTTCAGGTAAACTTACTGTCTATAAAATGTCCCAAAAAAATTTTGTTGAGCAAGTTTTATCCATTCCTGAAATAAAAAAACATCTTACCGAATACTCACAATTAGTAGAAAAATATATTTCGTTAAAATCCCTTTCAATTTTTTCAAGCTTAACCACAGATCAAGTTAGAAAATTTATTGATACCATAGAAAGTGTTAAAATAAAAGCAGGTGAATATTTATATCATAAAGACGAGCATGCTGATGCTGTATATATCATTCGTTCCGGTAAGATAAGAATCGTAAAAGAAGATACAAATAGGACTTTAGCTATTCGAAAAGCCGGAGATATCCTTGGTGAAATTTCAATCGTTAAATCAAGACCTTATATAGCATCTGGTCTGGCATTAGAAAACAGTGTTCTCTATAAAATTTCCCAAAAAACATTTAATGATATTCTTCCTGATATTCAAGACTCTCTTGAAGATATCGTTGCCAAAAAACTCCTTCAGCACGAAACGTTTGATTTAGATCACAGCAACAAAGAAAATATTATTTATCCAGAATTCAAGACAGAAAAATACATTTTTTCTCAAGGATTATCTTCAAAAGAAATAAATTGTGTTACTGTTAATCATCCCTCTCTTTCAGGAATGGCTTGTATAAAAATGATATTGGATGCTAAAACTATATCTCTACCAGATAAATGGAACCAGAGAACATTAGGTCAAATTGAAAATGAACAATCGAATGAGTTTGATACAATAAGTCGATTTTTAGAAGAAGTCGGTGTGTTTACAAGAAAAATAAGAATTAAACCTGAAAATATTAAAAATGATACATTTCCTGCTATTATAATGGATGAAGAAAACATTCCACAGGTTTTTTTCGATTACAAAAGTGATATTAAAATATTTGTTTGTTGCCACCCGATAAAAGGTTTGATGCGTATTCCTTACAAAGAATTTATTAGCTCATACAATTCAGAAATTCTACTCGTAAAACAAATCCCAGATTTCAGAGAATCATCAAAAAAACTGATGAGTGCTTTTTGGCAATTTGTAAATATGCTTCTACAATATAAGGATTTATTATTTTGGATTATCGTTGTATCAATTATTTTAATGCTTTTTGGCCTTTCCGCTCCATATTTTACTCAAATCATTGCAGATAGAGTACTTCTTTTCAATGATATTGGACTACTAAAACTTATGCTGACGGGTTCATTATTGATTGCTTTTTTTACGTTTATAGCTGATATTTTTAGGAAATTTTTGACAATAACCATTTTTCAGCGTATTGAGACAACCGTTAGCACAGCATTTTTTGATCACATTTTGCAACTTCAAGTTCAAAGTTATGAAAAATATAATATTGGTGATTACGTTACCCGTTTTGGAGAAAATCGTAAGCTCATTAATTTGTTTTCAGATGCTGGTTTGACATTGACGTTTGATGTTTTTTTTGCATGTTTTTATATAATAAGTCTATTCTTGCAGAATTTGACTTTAACCTTTGCTGGTCTGAGTTTTGTTGTTTTTGAAGTTTTTTTTTTAGTACTTAGTTCTAAAAAGATCCGGCAATTTGAAATAAGAGGCTTTCATGCAGAGGCTGAAAATACATCCTTTATGATTAAGATGTTAACAGGAATTCAATCAGTGAAATCTATAGCTGGAGAAAAAAACTTTCTTTATGAAACCATGAATAAACTTTCAAAAAAAATGCTTATTGAATACGAATCTGAGTGTTTTGTGAATCGTCTAAGCATATTAACGCATACCTTTTCAAGATTATCTACAATTGCCATTCTTTTGTTGGGAACATACAAAGTGATTAATCAAGAAATGACCGTTGGTGAATATCTTTCATTCAATGCCATTTTCGGTCTCTTGATGGGCCCAATTAGCAGCCTTTCTGGTATGTGGGACCAGCTACAAGAAACAAGAATTTCTTTGGATCGAATTAATGATATTTGGAAGCTTCCAATTGAGGAACGTTTGGAATATCGTGATCTTTCAAGGATCAAAGGGCATATATTATTAGAAAATATTAATTTTAGATATAAAAGTACAGATAGCAATGTACTTTCAAATATTAATTTGGAAATATTGCCAGGAACTAAAGTAGCTCTTGTAGGAAGAAGTGGGTGCGGTAAATCAACTCTTATAAATTTAATCATGGGATTTATCAAACCTGACAGTGGGAAGATATACGTTGATAATATAGACTGTTCCAGCATCAATCAATCATCATTGATGTCTCAAATCGGCCTTGTTGAACAAAAAACAGTTCTTTTTTCAGGAACCATAAAAGAAAATATTGCAAAATCTGATCCCAATATTTCCGATGAAAAAATCATTTCAGCAGCATCAATTTCTGGTGTTAAAGAATTTACTGATAGATTGCCGCTTGGGCTTGAGACAAGAATTGGGGAAGGAGGCGCAGGTTTATCTGGTGGACAGATCCAAAGAATTGTCATTGCCAGGGCAATAATCA
>Ga0272440_1001660_pt1 | contig 18005 bp, 18 predicted proteins | sample SSMMMBAug17_FD_192440 | JGI IMG/M metagenome (GOLD analysis project Ga0272440, IMG submission 192440) | Marine sediment archaeal communities from Little Sippewissett salt marsh, Falmouth, MA, United States - SSM-MMB-Aug17 | ecosystem: Environmental > Aquatic > Marine > Wetlands > Sediment ...
TACTCTTCCAAATAGTGTGATCCTGAGGCATATTTAAATAAGCTGCGTTGGCTTGTTCTGGCGAATTGTCTGTCTCAAAAGGATCATGACAACCCACTAAAAAGACTAAAAAAAGACTAGTAAATAGTAAAAAACTTTTTAAATTTACTTTCATGATTAAATTCTCCTTATAAATATAATATGCTTAACTTAAGACATCTGAAACGTCTTTGTCAACTATTCTTTTAGTTTCTCCTCAAAAAAAGTCATCATCTCTGGCACCACTTCTTTCCAATAAGGCCAACCATAACTAGCTCTTTTATGTTCAAAATACTGAAAATCATATCCCTCCCCCTCTTTTTTTTGAAATAATCTTAATTTCATTACTAAAAGAATAGTTTGTTTATTAGAGGCGATATAATCTTTTTTACCATGCCATAAAAATAGAGAGGTCTCTTCTAAATTTTCGGCTAAAAGCATAATATTATCCTTTTTTTGCCAACGTTCTTTAAAATCTTTATACTCACCATAAACATCGGTTAGCAATTTACTATGAGTAGTGGCTAAAGAGTCATAATTACCAGATAGACCAGCCACTGCTCCAAAAACGTCGTTATAAACAGAAGCGATCAGAATAGCACCTCTGGCACCAGTAGAAACCCCAAAAATTCCGGTAGACTCTCTGTCTGCGGCTAGGGCAAAGTTTTTTTGTAGATATTTGATTAAAATCTCACCCACAAAAACTCCCCCAGGAATAGAATTCCATTTTTCAATTGTTTCTGGGTAAAATTTAGTCTCATAAACAGTTTTTCCCATTTCAGGGCAGACTAATACAAAATCATGCTGATTAGCATAAGATTCTATGGGGGTATACTTTTCCCAGTCGGTTAAAGAGCCATTATAAGGATGTAGCGCAATTAAAGTTCGAAATTTTTTCCCTTTTAGATAGTTTTTAGGAAAAAATATTTGAACCTGAGTCGAAGCGGTTTGGTCTTTATCTGAAAATTCAATTTTTAAATGTCGAAGCCACTGACCGGGTGTAATTTTTTTTTTATACGAAAATTGAAGATTTTTGGCCAAACAGGCTTGAAGAAAAAGTAAACAGCAAAAGATTAAAATTTTATTTTTCATATTAAAATAACTTTTCCGCATAGGCAAGATTTCATTTTGCCAAAAAAATAGATCCCTGCTTCCGCAGGGATGACAAAATAAAATTCTTTTTCTTATATATTAAAAAGGGGACGTCTCGTCCCCTTTTTAATATTAAAATTTTACAAAACTCTATTTAACAAAACCAATCAACCGACCAATTTCAGGAGAAAATTTAACAACCACTCCAGCAAAAACAACCGAAACCATACTCATCAATTTTATTAAAATATTCAAAGAAGGACCAGAGGTATCTTTAAAAGGATCACCAACTGTATCCCCGGTAACTCCAGCTTTATGAGCTTCAGAACCTTTACCTCCAAAATTTCCTTTTTCAATGAATTTTTTGGCATTATCCCAAGCTCCTCCAGAGTTATTAAGTAAACAAGCTAAAGAAAAACCTGCGGTTAGTCCTCCAACTAGAAGTCCCATAACTCCAGCTACGCCTAAAAGAAGACCAACTAGAACTGGCACTAAAATAGCAAGAAGTGCTGGCACCACCATCTCTTTTTGGGCTCCTTTGGTTGAAATAGCCACACATTTAGCGTATTCTGGTTTAGCTTTTCCCTCTAAAATTCCAGGGATCTCTTTAAATTGTCTTCTAACTTCTGCGACCATAGCCCCTGCCGCTCGACCGACTGCTTTCATAGTCATAGCACTAAAAACAAAAGCCATCATGGCTCCTAAAAAAACACCCGCTAAAACCATAGGGTTCATTAAGGTCAAATCATAAGCCCGAACAAAATCAGCTAATTCTGCTTTAGAAGCAATCATCGTATTAGAGCTTTCAAATACACCTTGAGGTAAATTTCTATAAAAAGTAATGCTACCCACTTTAAAACCAGAAACCCCACCTAACTTCCCTAACCAGATTTTAATCTCTTCTAGATAAGCCGAAAGAAGAGCCATCGCTGTTAAAGCAGCAGATCCAATGGCAAAACCTTTACCAGTAGCTGCGGTGGTATTTCCTAACATATCAAGAGCATCAGTTTTCTCTCGAACCGATGGATCTAGACCACTCATTTCAGCGTTACCACCAGCGTTATCGGCAATTGGACCATAAGCATCTGTGGCTAAAGTAATTCCTAAAGTAGAAAGCATCCCTACGGCGGCAAAACCGATACCATAAAGACCTTGAGAACTGTTCTCAAAACCACCAGATAAGCCGTAAGCCGCAAAAATTCCGATAACAACAGTTACAACCGGAATACCAGCAGAATACATCCCAATAGCTAAACCTTCGATAATAGTAGTAGCATGACCCATTTGAGCCTGTTCCGCAATCCCTTGGGTTGGTTTATATTCATCCGAAGTATAATACTCAGTCGCTTGACCAATAATCAGTCCAGAGATAAGACCAGCGATAACTGCTCCAAAAATTCCCCAGGTTATTAAATCAATCTGAGCCATTACTGCTAGAGCAATTAGAATAAGAACCGAACTTCCCCAAACTCCAATGTTAAGAGACTTAAGAAGGTTTTTCATAGAAGAATCTTCTTTAGTTTTAACCGCAAAGATTCCAATAATAGAAAAAATTATTCCAAGCCCAGCCACAATCATTGGGGCAATAACCGGCTTAATAATATCAACCGTAGAAGCGCTAGCCGCAATTGGTAAAGCTGCTCCTAAAGCCGCGGTAGCTAAAATAGAACCACAGTATGATTCGTATAAGTCGGCTCCCATTCCAGCAACGTCACCAACATTGTCACCAACATTGTCAGCGATAGTGGCTGGATTTCTAGGATCATCTTCGGGAATTCCAGCTTCAACTTTACCAACTAAGTCAGCTCCAACGTCAGCGGCTTTAGTAAAGATCCCGCCTCCTACTCTTGCAAAAAGAGCTTGAGTAGAAGCCCCCATTCCAAAAGTAATCATAGTTGTTGTAATCTCAACCATTTTAGCATGAACAAACCCAGAAGAAGAAGCAGCTCCACTAGTAAAACCTCCTTCTAGACCAGCTGTTTGCATTAAGTGTTGCCCTAAACCCCAAATATTATTATCATAAATATAGTTAAGAATCATATACCAGACCGAGATATCGATTAGGCCAAAACCGACCACGATTAGACCCATAACCGCTCCAGATCTAAAAGAGACTTTTAATCCTTGGTTCAAAGAGACCGAACATCCTTGAGCCGTTCGACCAGAAGCATTGGTCGCGGTTCTCATCCCTAAATATCCACAAATACCAGAAAAGAATCCACCAGTTAAAAAGGCTACTGGGACAAAGGGATTTTGAACTCCCAAAAAAGAAAGAATAATAAAAACAACCAGTAAAACCATAAAAACAATGAAAACTACTTTGTACTGACGGCTTAAATAAGCCATGGCTCCTTCTCTAACATGTCCAGCAATCTCGACCATCTTTTCATTCCCTTCATCTGCTTTCATCATACTTTTGTAGAAGACCCAAGCAAATATAAGAGCAATTACTGAAGCAATAGGAGCGATAAAAAATAATCCGTATTCCATAAAAAACTCCTTAATAAAAAATATATTCCTTAAAGACCATCTAGTTTAAAAAGCTCAAAATAGTCTAAAAGTTCTAAATAAAAAACTATTTTTCCATTGAATTGTAAACGTATTCCGCAATATCAAAAGTTTTTAAATTTTCAATGTCTAATTCATTAGCCCCATCTGATAACATGGTTAAACAAAAAGGACAAGCTGTCGCAATTTTTGTTGCCCCTGTAGATTGAGCATCTTTAGTCCTAAAATGATTTATTCTAGTTCCCAAATGCTCTTCGATGAACATTCTGGCTCCACCTGCCCCACAACAAAAACTCTTTTCATGGTTACGGCTCATCTCCACAAATTTAGTCCCTGGGATAGAGTTTAAAATTTCTCTGGGTGCTTCATAAATATTATTGTAACGACCTAAGAAACAGGAGTCATGATAGGTGATAGTTTCATTTAAAGATTCTTTTAGTTTGATTTGATTATTTTTGATTAAACCAGCAATAATCTCAGAATGATGATAAACTTCGAAATTATACTCTAAGGGTTTTCCTTCAGAATCAAGCCCAACCGTAGCAAATTTTTGGTACTCTTTTTTAATAACATTATAATCATGAGGACAAGTACAGATTATTTTTTTGACCCCATAATTTTTGAAAAGTTCTAGGTTTTGAGTCGCTAAAGCATGGAAAAGATATTCATTTCCTCCTCTTAAAGCCGCATCGCCTGCATCGGCCTCTTCTGGGCCTAAAATCCCAATTTTATAACCCGCTTTTTTCATAATATTTAAGAAAGCAATGGCTACTTTTTGATTTCTTTTATCATAAGAAGCAGCTGAACCAACAAAATAAAGGTAATCAACCTCTGGCTGTTCAGCTAAAGTTTTTATCTCTAAATCTTCGGGTAGCCAGGCCGCTCTTTCGCCAAAAGCAAAACCATAAGGGTTAAAATTATTCTCTAGATTCATAAAGGTAGTCTGTAATTCTGGAGCCATATCCCCTTCCATTAAAATTTTATACCTTCTCATTTCAGTCATCTTAGGCACATGCTCAATGCAAACTGGACAAACTTCCATACAGGCGCCACAGTTCGTACAAGACCAAAATTCGTCTGACGAAACCGAACCATCTATTAAAGGGGTTGTCTCTATGTTTGCAGTATCTTCAACTCCCATAATTTTAGGGATTCTTTCGTCCATATTAGCCTTAATATCATTAATCATTTTTTTAGGAGATAAAGGTTTCTCTGTTAAATAAGCAGGGCAAACATCCTGACAACGACCACAACGGGTACAAGCATCACTATCCATTAATTGTTTCCAGGTATAATCTTCTATTTTAGTGACCCCAAAAGATTCAGCAGTTTCGAATTCTTCTGGCTTGATAATAGGTAAAGTAAATTTAGCTTGAGTTCCTTCATTGTCAAGATTCATAAAATAAATATTTAAAGAAGAGATGACAATATGACCCAATTTATCAGAAGCGATTAAAGCAATGAAAACAAAAGCAGCCAGCATATGAACCCACCAGTTGATATAATGCATAATTTTTAGAATAGAAGGGCTTAGCACGGCAAAGGGGTAGGCTAAAACATAACCAACTGGAGACCAAACTTCAAATTCAGGAAAATTAGTAAGAGCAATTCGCATGGCTTCATTAGTAAAGCCCGAAACTATAATTAGAGTGATTAAAGCTAAAGCTAAAGTATCTGTCTTTTGCGTATCCAAACGATCTGGCTTAATAATATAACGACGATAAAGCGCTATGATCAGACCAGCTAAAACGATTAGACCAAAAAGATCACCAGCCAAGGACCAGATTAAATAAAAATTACCATGAATAAAATGATAATGGAAGAAAAGTCCGGTAAAATCTTCTTGGACCACAATGATCATGGTAACCACAAAAAGACCAGCAAAACCAAAAAAAATGCTGGCATGCATTAAACCGGCAAATTTTTCTTTTAAAACTTTGGCTTGTAAAATTACATATTTAAAAACAGCTAAAATTCTTTTTTCTGGGAAATCGGTTCGGAGTTCATCTTGACCAACTCGCCATCTTTTTACTTTTTGAATAATGGTGTAGGCTAAGTAGAACAAAGCGGCAAACATAAAAATGTAAACGCCCCATCTCATAAAACCATGAGGACCACCAACGTTAAAATAGAATTCTCGAGTAATATCTGTGGCTGTTAAATTATAGGATTCAGCAAGATTCATATCTTCCCTCCGGGTAAAAGAATATATCTCTATTTCTTCCTAAAAAACCATAATGTCAATATTAATTCCTACTTTTTAAAGAAAAATTTACAGCAAGACTGAATTTGTCAGATTTTCAGGTGCCAGAGATGACCTTTCTTATTTATGACTCTCTTTCCCATCCAAAACAAAAGTTTCTTGCCAATCACAAAAGCTGGCTTTAACTAAAATAATGACTAACTTTAAAGACCAAGCGCCTCTGATTAAAGAGATAAAAAATATAGTTTCTAAAAACAATTTTTTAAAATATTCTTATGATAATGGTCAAGAGGCTTTGAGATTAGACTTTAAAACTAAAAAAGATCATAATATTAAACCTTATCTTGTTTCAGCTGAAAAAACAGCTTTAGAATTAGGTTCTCCCTATGATTTGGCTTTTAATTCTCTTTTATGGACAAAAAGATCTGATTTGCTAAAGGATCGGATTTGGGTTTCTGGCTCAGATTTTAGAAAAATAAAGAAAAGTCCGATACCTTTTGCCTATTTGCTAGTTTTTCAGATCCCAGAAAGTTTTGATCCAACCGACCCTAACTTTAAAAGTAATAAAAATTTGTCTAATAAAATTCCGGGTCTAATGACCAGATCTCTTCCTGGTAAAATGTGGATTCGCCTTCATCAGGATTTAATTAAAAATAATTTTTCACTCTTTTCTTTGGGACAATGTTTAGTCTTTAGTTTTAAAGAAAAATTTCCTGAACTTAAGGGGTTTGAGATTTTTATTATCTCTGAAAATTTAGAATTGATTATGGCCTTAGAGTCTATTCATAAAAGAGCCTTGCTTATTTCTTCTGAAAATAGTAAACTAGTTTTAGAAGAGAATGGGCTTCTTAGCTGTGAAGATTTTAATTGTTCAGTCTGTTCTGAGAAAGAGGCTTGTGATACTATTAGAGAGGCTATTAGGAAAAAAAAATCATGACAAAAAAAATTACAATAGCTCTTTTGGGCAAGGGGGGGGTGGGCAAAACTATTCTAGCTACTTTAATTGGAAGTTTTTTTATCCAACACCAAAAAAAAGTTCTGTTTATTGACGCTGATCCTGCTCGAGGGTTACAAACCGCTTTAGATATAGAAGATTTAAAAACGATTGGAGAGGCTAGGGTAGAGATAATTAAAGCGGCTAAAATTTCGACTAAAACTAAAGAAAAAAGTCATTTGCCAGATATCATTGATTATTTGCTTTTAGAAGCTTTATACGAAACCCCTTTCTTTAGTCTGTTAGTGATGGGACAGACTGATACTTTAGGTTGTTATTGCCCTTTGAATAGTCTTTTAAGAGAAACCATTCAAACTATAGGTTTTGAGTATGATTTTATTATTATTGATGCCGAAGCCGGCATTGAGCAAGTAAATAGACAAGTTGTAGAAACGGTTGATTATCCGATTATTGTTACCGATAATTCGATGAGGGGAGTAAAAACCGCTTTAAGATTGGAAGAGCTTATTCATAAAGTGCCAAATATGAATCCGGTTGAAATCGGAATAATTTTTAATAGAGTCCCTGAAGTTTCCCAAGATCTTTTAGAATTAATTAAACCAAAATTAAAATTTTATGGTCTGGTTTCAGCAGATCCTCAAGTGGCAGAATTTGATTTAAAAGGAAAATCTTTATTAGAACTGCCCCTACAATCTACAGCGGTTCAAGAGGTGCGCACAATTCTTGAGCCTTTACTTTTTTAAATCAAAATGGTTTAGCTAAAGCCCTTAAAATTTAGTTGGCAAATTTAATCTTTTAAATTTAAATTTTAGTATGACTTTAAAAAGAAGCCGTATCCCTTTTTTATTCCTCCTTCTTTTTGGAGTAACTCTTTTTTTTCGGCTACCAACTTTTTTTAATGACTACTATGATGTCGATGAATTAGCGGCTATTGTTCAGACCAAAGAATATTTAGCTGGCGATATCCCTGGTCAAGATTTTTCAGAGAGCAAGTTACCCTTATACCATGCTATTTTTAAATTATCTTATCAACTTGATCCCGACCAGGGCTGGGTTTTTGTTCATTTAATAACGGTTTTAATTATATTTTTAACCGCTTGTTTTATTTTTTTAATCGAAAGATTGATTAGAAGGGACTCGCCTGATTCTTTTGCTTTTGGGGGAGCTTTAATCTATGTCGTTTTAGTTTCCTCTTTTAATCGTCATTTTATGGCCACCAATGGAGAAATAATCTATAATTTACCAGTCACCGCCTCTTTTTATTTTTTGATGATTTTTTTATTTCAAAAGCAAATTTTAAAAAAGTTTCTTTATCTTTTATTATGCCTGCTAACGGCTTGGATCGCGACTCAGATAAAATTTCATGGAAACATTATCGTTTGTTATCTAATCTTTTTCTTTTTGATTTACTATAAATATAGGAATGGACAAATCAATCTTCGTTATCTTTTTTCCTTAGGAAGTGCTTTGCTTCTTTTCGTTTTTTTAATTTTGCTTGGATCTTATTTTGAAAATAATTTTTCCCTTTCTGTAATTAAAAGCATAAAAGATAAAATTTTTTATGCTTTTGCTGACAAAGGATTTAATCCTTTTATTTTTTTAGTTAAATTTTTTCATCGCCAGGGAATGTTATTTCTTTGGCACTTTGTAGCTTGGGGGCTAGGGATTCATTTAATTATAAATTTTTTTAAAAATATAGGAAAAGGGAGAGGAGATGAAAATTTAGTCCTATCCAGTTTAATCATTTTATTTTTATTTAATTATTTAATGATTTTTGGAGGAGGGCTTCGTCTCTATTTCCATTATTTTTTAGCAGTTTATCCCAGCTTATCTATTTTAGCTGGCCTTGCTTTTTTTCCTTTATCTAGTTCTGGTTTCATAAATTGTAATAATCGTTTATTGTTTCTTCTTTTAATCCCTGGGCTTTTCTTTTGGAGCTGGAACACCAAAGATATTATTATAAAGCATTTTTATCCTCAGGCTTTTTATCAAGAAGGAAAATTTTTTTATTGGACCCGAGCGGTTTTGGTTGGCAGTTTCAATGATTATCTTTTGCCAGAAAAATCTTACCTCCCAGTTGTAGAATATATAAAGAATGAGACTAAACCTGGGGAAAGAATTTTTGTTTGGGGGGATGGCCCTTACCTCTATTATTTTTCAGAAAGACGAATGGGAGGGAAAACGTTGTGGCCTAAAAATTCAGTTTTACAAATTATAAGAGGGTATCAACAAAACACGAAAGAATCTTTAAAAAAAGTTAAGGATTTAGAAAATAATTTCATCCGTAATCTTAAAAAGAAAAAACCAGTTTTGTTTATTGACACTAGTTCTAGCAATCTATCAAATTTTAATTATTCCTTAGAAGAGGCTCCTTTGCTTAAAGCTTTTGTTTTGAAAAATTATTTCTTAGAAACAACGGTTAGCAAAATGAAAATTTATAAGCTTAAGAGTTATGTCAATTAAAACTGAAAATTATACTATTCAAATTGATTCAATTTCTAAAAAATTTGAGGTAGCTCCTTTATTTCATAATTTAAATTTTAGCTTAAAAACCGGTCAATCTTTAGCTGTTTCTGGCTTCAATGGCTCTGGGAAATCAACCTTTTTACAGATTATGGCTTTATTGCAAAATCCGACTCAGGGTAAAATAATCTATCAAAAAGAAAGAGAAGTTATCCCTTTAGAGCAGATCTATAAAAAAATAGGCTTTCTCAGCCCTCTTCTTAATCCTTATGAAGAACTTAACTCTTTGGAAAATATTGATTTCATTTTAAGGCCTTTCTATAATAAGGGGGATAAAGAGACTAAAATAGATGAATTTTTAGATAGATTTGGCTTGTTTGGCTATAAAAAAACTTTAGTTAAAAACCTTTCCTCTGGCACTAGACAAAAATTAAAAATTATTTTAGCCACAATAAATAATCCTCCGTATCTGTTTTTAGACGAACCTGGGACTAATTTAGATAAAAAGGGTAAAGAAGATATTTTTTCTTATCTAGATTTAATTAAAAAAGAAAGAATAATAGTTATTGCTTCTAATGATCCCGAAGAGATAAATTTTTGTGAAGAGGAATTAACTTTTGGTGCCAGAGATAATTAAAAATCTAAAGAAAGATATCAAAATAGAATTTCGAAATAGATCTGCTTTGAATCTAGCCTTAGCTTTTGCTTTAATTTCTACTTTAACTATTAGTCTGATTATTGGGGGAGTTCCTTTAGAACCGAAAAAAGAAGCTATTATTCTCTGGTTAATTATTTTTTTTAGTGCGATTAGTAGTCTGGCTTATACTTTCATTAGGGAGGAAGAGAAAAAAACAATTCTTTTTCTAAGGCTTAATTTTTCAGCGGAATCGGTCTATTTTTCTAAACTTATCTTTAATATTTTTTTCTTTTTTATTATTCAGATTATTGTGGCGATTTTTTATGTTTTTTTTAGGCAGTTAGAGATTCAATCTTTAAATCTTTTTATTTTAGGTCTTTTAGGAGGAGGATTAGCTTTGGCTTCTACTATTACTATTTTAGGAGCGATGGTCGCTAAAGCTAATGGTCAGTCTTCCCTTTTGGCGGTAATCTCTTTTCCTCTGCTCTTGCCTGTTTTATGGATGGCTGTCTCTTCGACCACTAAATCTTTAACACCTAATCCTTTTTCCAGCAACCCGGTTTTTTATAACGAAATCTACTTTTTACTTGCTTTTTCTGGCATCATGATAGCAGGATCTTTTATCTTTTTCAAATTTATCTGGTCTAGCCAATGAAAATAATCAAAACCGTTTATGTCTTAATACCACTTAATATTTTTTTGGCTTTGAAGTGGGCTCCACCGGTTAGGGGTTTAGGAGATCTTAGCCGAATCCTTTTTTTTCATGTTCCTTGGGCTTGGGTTTCTTTATTAGCTTTTCTGATAGCAGCTCTTTATTCCTTAATCTACCTTTTTGATAAAAAAAATAAATTTTACTCTTTAGAAAAAAAATCTTATAATTCAGCCTTTTTAGGAATAATTTTTACTATTTTAACTATTGTTAGTGGTTCTTGTTGGGCCAAGTTAAGTTGGGGTAGTTTTTGGAATTGGGATCCGAGAGAGACCTCAATCGTTGTTTTATTACTAATTTACATCGCTTATTTTAGTTTGCTTTCTTCTATGCCTGATTCAGAAAAAAAACACAAAATAGGGGCTATTTATTTAATCTTAGCAATTATTATCGCCCCTTTTTTTATGTTTGTAATTCCCCGAATTTATCCCTCGTTGCACCCTGATCCGATTATAAATAGTAAAAAAGAAATCTTTTTGGACAACAAAATAAAAATAACTTTAGCGATATCTATAGTCTCTTTTACGTTTCTCTATTTTTATCTATTAGAGCTAATAAATAAAAAAAAGAATTAGATTAATTTTAGTAATTAAAAAATTTACTACTCAGAACTGATAGCATCTACAGGGCAAACTTCTACACAAGCTCCGCAATCCGTACAAATTTCTGGATCAATAACGTAAGGGGTGCCTTCTTTGATTGCTTCAGCTGGACATTCACCAGCACAAGCTCCGCATTCAATACATTCATCAGAAATTTTATGGGTCATAATTGTTCTCCTTTTTTAATTTTTTTAAATATTTTTTTGATGATCTTTAATTTTGAGTCAATTTATCGAGTAAAATATATAGCCTAAAAAAAATGTCAAATTATTTTTATTATCTTTAATCCTTCCTAGATTCAAGTTGCAAAATCGTTCTCGCTCTCTCCCAAACCTTATAAAAAATCCTTGACTATTTCTGAAAATGCTTTAAATAAATAAGTCTACCTGTTTTCGTAAATTGTATTTACAGTAAAATCAGCCTTATCAATATAAAAGGAGCTATATTAGATGAAAGAAAAAATTTTTTGTGCTAATTGTCAAAATTGTATTGTAATCCGACAATATGAATCTGAACCAGATAAATTTGTTTTAAGAGTAAAATGTTTAAAGAAAAAATGGGTTAAAAGATCCAGTGAAGAGAAATTATATAAATATTTTACCGTAGCGAGAAGAGTTATGGAAGATTGTGAGTTTTATAATGAAACTGGAGAAGCTTTTCCTTATATAAAAAATCTTAGAAAAGAGTTACCAATAAAAGACGAAATTTATTCTACTAAGGAAATCTAAAATGTTCTCTCCTTTTAAAGGAGGAGTTCACCCTTCGGAAAGAAAGCAATTTACTGACAAAAAAAATTTTTCAAGTTTAGCTATTCCTCATTTAGCTTATATTCCTCTTAAACAACATATTGGTTCTCCGGCTAAACCGATAGTCTCTAAGGGAGATGTAGTTAAAGAGGGTGATTTATTGGCTGAAGCTGATGGAGTAATAAGTGCCAATATTCATTCTTCTGTCCCGGGTCAAATTTTAGATTTAAAAGAGATTGAAACTATTTATGGGAGACAACCCGCTTTTGTAATTGAAGTGGAAGGATCTTTTGCTAAAACAGCTTTATCCGAAAATCAATCTAGTTGGCTAAATTTTTCCGAAAAAGAGATTTTACAAAAAATAAAAGAAGCTGGTATTGTTGGCTTAGGCGGAGCGGCCTTTCCAACAAATGTTAAATTATCCCCACCTCCCGAAAAAAAAATAGAGGTTTTAATTGTTAATGGAGCAGAATGTGAGGCCTATTTAACTGTAGATGATCTTTTAATGCAGTCTTTTGCGGCTGAAATTATAGAAGGGATCAGGATAACCCTAAAAGTATTAAAAATAAAAAAAGCCATTATTGGTATAGAAAAAAACAAACCTTTAGCTATTAATTCTTTACGAAAAATTTTAGAAAAAAATAATCCTTCCCCAAACGAAGAGACTATTGAAATTAAACCTTTAAAAACCAGATATCCTCAAGGGGCAGAAAAACAGTTAATTTATAGTCTTTTAAAAAAAGAGATCCCTTCACGTAAATTGCCAATGGATATTGGAGTTGTAGTCCAAAATATAGGGACAATTTATGCCATCTATCAAGCCGTGGTTTTAAATAAGCCTCTTTATGAAAGATATCTGACCATCTCTGGTGAAATGATCAATAATCCTGGCAATTACAAAGTTAGAATTGGGACAACTATTAATGATCTAATTAAAGATTGTGATGGTTTAAAAGGGGATCCTGTCAAAATTGTGGTAGGGGGTCCTTTATGCGGTTTATCGATTAATGATCTTGAGATGCCAGTGGTTAAAGGTTTTTCTGGCGTTTTATTTCTTTCTTCTAAAGAAGCTCGTCTTTTAGGAAATGGAAATTGTATTAGATGTGGAAAATGTGTGGCGACTTGCCCCATGGGATTAGTTCCATCTGAAATAAGTGAAGCGGTAGAAAATAATTTTACGGATTCTATGGAAAAATTAAGTCCTTCTGAATGTATTAAGTGTGGGGCATGTTCTTATGTTTGCCCAGCTGGTAAGCCTCTAAGTCATTTTGTTTTACTAGCCCAAGAAAAATTAAATAAATTGAAAAAAAATGAAAACAAAAACTAAATTAATTTTATCTCAGGCGCCTCATATTAAAACAGATTTAACGGCCACCAAAATTATGTGGTTAGTAGTTATCTCTTTGCTCCCTTCGACTTTTTTTTCGATCTATCTTTTTGGTTTAAATACTTTTTGGCTTTTAACTGTTAGTGTTGTAGTGGCCCTATTAGCCGAAGCTTTTATACAAAAAGCTCTTAAAAAAACGATTACAATTAGAGATGGTTCAGCGGTTATAACCGGTCTTTTAGTGGCGATGAATGTTCCGCCCGAAGCTCCAATTTGGCTGGTGGCTATTGGTTCTGGCTTTGCCATTATTATCGCTAAACAGCTTTTTGGGGGTTTAGGTTATAATATTTTTAATCCAGCTTTAGCCGCCCGGGCTTTTATGGTCGCTTCTTGGCCCGTAGAAATGACTACCAAGTGGCATAGTTTTTCCGAAGGAAATTATTTAACAAACGCCAAACAGTTTCTTCCTAAAATTTCACCCCAAGTTTTTGACGCTATTACTAAGGCAACCCCCTTAACAATTTTAAAAGGAGGTCCTGAATTATACAATATTACTCTTAATCAACTTTACGATTATCTTCTTTCTTCTAAAATGTTAATGTTTTTATTTTTGGGTAATGTCGGGGGAACCATTGGAGAAACTTCTGCTTTATTATTACTTTTGGGAGGAATGTTTTTAATTTTTAAAAAAGTGATAACTTGGCACATTCCTTTTTCTTTTATCGGTTCGGTTGTTTTATTTACGTTGCTTTATTATTTTATTAAGGGAGATTCATCCGCTCCGGTGCTAACTTTTTTTCATCTGTTTTCGGGAGGATTATTTTTAGGCGCTTTTTTTATGGCAACCGATATGGTTACTTCTCCTATCTCGGCGAAAGGGATGATTCTTTTTGGAATCGGGTGTGGTTTTATTACTTTTGTGATTAGAATTTGGGGAGGCTATCCAGAGGGGGTTTCTTATTCTATTCTTTTAATGAATGCAGTTGTTCCTCTGATAGACAGGTTCTTTAGGCCAAAAATTTTCGGAACAATTAAAAAAGATAAAAATAAAAAATGAAAAAATTTTTAACTAAAATAATCCTTTTTTTCAATAATAACTATTTGGCTAAACCTACTTTTATTTTAGCTTTAGTCGTTTTTTTAGCTGCTTTTATCTTATCTCATGTAAAAGAGATAACCTATCCAAGTATTCTTAGACAAACTGAAGAAAAAGAAAAATTAGCTTTGAACTTAGTTCTGCCAGGTTACCATTCTCTTTTAAAGAGAAGAGTTGAAATAGAAGGTAAAGATTTTATTTTTTGGGAAGGAGAAAAAAAGGACTTAAATAAAGAATCAAAAGGATACGCGTTTATCTCTTTTGAACCTGGCTACAGTGGACCAGTTAAATCAATGGTCGGCTTTAATGATCAGGGAAAAATTTTAGGTATTTATATTTTAGAGCAAACCGAAACTCCAGGATTAGGAGCTCGTTGTCTAGAAGTTGCTAGCAGTCAACTTTTTTGGACCTCTTTTTTTAAAGCAAAGAAAAAAAACTTAAACCACTCTCGTCCCTGGTTTCAAGAACAGTTTAAAGGTTTAGATTTAACGAAAGGGATAAAAATTTTACAAAAAGGGGACTGGAATCAGAGCTTAAGAAAAGAATTGCTTCAAGTAAATGGGATTACTTCTCTTACAGGAGCGACTATAACTTCCAAAGCCGTGACTAAAAGTCTTCAGGCTGGTTTTAAAGTTTTAAAGGAAAAAATAAATTTAACCATTCCAGCTGTTCAAAATTTAGATAACAATTTTTTAGAAGATGATGAAAATATCAATAGGGAGAGAGAGGAGGAATGAATTATCTAAAAGAATTTACTAAAGGTCTTTGGGAGAAAAATCCTATTTTGGTTCTCTCTTTGGGGCTTTGTCCAACTTTAGCCGTAACAACTTCGGTTACGAATGCTCTCTGGATGTGCTTGGCCAGCACTTTTGTCTTAGTCTGTTCAAATGTTTTAGTCTCAATTATAAAAAAATATATCCCAAGCCATATAAGAATCCCTGTTTTTATTACTATTATTGCTTCATTTGTAACCGTAGTTGAGCTTACTCTCAAAGCCTTTCAACCTAATGTTTACAACTCTTTAGGAATTTTTATCCCTCTTATTGTGGTTAACTGTATGATCTTAGGGAGAGCCGAGGAATTTGCTTCAAAGAATAATATTTTAGTTTCTATTTTTGATGGTTTAGGCATGGGAATTGGTTTTGGTTTGACCTTGACCATTTTAGCTTTTTTTAGAGAGACTTTGGGCGCTAATAAACTTTTTGGTTTAACTTTTATCCCGGGGATGCGACCGGTTATGGCCATGATTTTAGCCCCAGGAGCTTTTATCACTTTAGGTCTGATGCTTTGGGCTATGAACAGTTTTAAATCAAGGAAAAAGAAGGGAGGCTAAAGCATGGAAATTAAAGTTTTATTTACTATTCTTATTAGTACTATCTTTATTAACAACTATGTTCTAGCCCAGATGTTAGGGTTGTGTCCCTTTTTAGGAGTTTCTAAAAAGTTAGACTCAGCCTTAGGGATGGGATTAGCTGTTATTTTTGTGATGACCTTAGCTTCTTTTATTACTTTTATAGTTTACAAGTATATTCTTTTTCCTTATGAAATAACTTATTTAAGGACCATAGTTTTTATTTTAGTAATAGCTTCTCTGGTACAATTAGTAGAAATGATTATTGAGAAGACATCCCCAACCCTTTATCAAGCCTTAGGTATTTTTTTACCATTGATTACAACTAATTGTGCGGTTTTAGGGGTAACAGTTTTAAATATAGATTCTGGTTTTATCTCTACTGAATTTGGCTTACTTAAATCCATAGTCCAAGGGGTTGGCGCTGGTATCGGTTTTACGATTGCTTTGCTTTTAATGGCTGGCATTAGAGAAAGATTAGAAACAGCTGATATCCCCAAAAATTTAAAAGGCTTACCTATTACTTTTGTTACCGCTGGACTACTCGCTTTATCATTTTTAGGTTTTTCGGGGATGAAATTCTAATGAAAGAAGTCAAAACCAGAGTAAAACTACTAGCCATAACACCCAGTCCAGAGGCTTTAATCGAAGAAGCAGGCCGAACTTGCTATCTTTCTTTAGATAAAATAACTAAAGAAAGTAAAAAAGGGTTTATTTATAGATGCCTTAAAAGCGGCCATTTGTCTATTTTTGAGCATGCTTCTGCTTCTTTTAGGATTTTAGGAGCTTCTCGTGCTTTTACCCATCAGCTGGTAAGGCATCGTTTAGCCAGTTTTAGTCAGCAATCACAAAGATACGTGGACGAAAAAAATTTTAACTATATTACCCCTCTAGAGATTTCAGCCAACCCAGAAGCAGCTAAAATATACAAAAATTTTTTAAGTCTCTCTAGAGAGACTTATGCCGAGCTAAGAAATTTAGGGATAAAAAAAGAAAACGCTAGATTTATTTTACCTAATGCTTTAGAAAGTCAGATTGTTTTTTCCGCTAATTTTAGAGAGTTAAGAACGATCTTGGCTCTTCGTTTAGAGAAAGCAGCTCAGTGGGAGATTAGGGAGGTCTGTTTGCAAATGTTAAAAATCTTACAAAAAAAAGCGCCCAATGTTTTTTCTGATTTTATTATTAACGAAAAAGAGAAGACCGCTAAATCTAATTTAATTTAATTTTATGCCTGAATTACCAGAAGTCGAAACTATTAAAAACGACTTAAACAGCAAAATTTTAAATCTTAAAATTTCTCAAGTTACAGTCTCTTTGCCTAAAATTGTTAAGAATGATCTAACTTTTTTTCAAAATATTCTTAATAATAACTCTTTTAGTAACATTAATCGTCGCGGCAAGTTAATTATTTGTAGCTTAAAGAATGGGAATTATTTTTTATTGGTTCATTTAAAAATGACTGGGCAATTGATCTACCAAAAAGGGGAAGAGATCATAGCTGGGGGTCATAATGAGGATCAATTTTCTTTAAGTTTCCCTAATAAACATACCCATCTTTTTTTTACTTTTTCTGATCAGAGCAGATTATTTTTTAATGATCTAAGACAGTTTGGTTATTTAACTATTGTTGATCAAGATCAATTAAATAACAAACTAAAACTTTATGGGCTGGAGCCTTTATCCTCAGATTTTACTTTAAAGAACTTTAGATCCTTGCTTCACAATCGAAAAAAAAATGTTAAGGCTTTTTTACTAGATCAAAATCTAATTGCTGGGATAGGCAATATCTACGCAGATGAAGTTTTATTTGCGTCAGAGATTTTGCCAACCAGATCGATCGATACTTTGCAGACAGATGAAATAAGGGAGCTTCATAAAAATATTAAAGCTATTTTAAAAAGAGCTGTAAAATATAGGGGCACAACCTTTAATAATTTTGTTGATGCGAACGGTCAAAAAGGGAGTTTTTTAGAAAAGCTACGTGTCTATAAAAAAGAGAAAGAACCTTGCTCCAAATGCGGAGGGGAGATTATTAAAAAAAGGATAGCTGGTCGGGGGACCAGGTTTTGTTCGGAGTGCCAGAGATGAAATCAACGCGGAAACCTAATTAAAGGTTTCCGTTTTGAAAATATAAACTAGTCATTTATGTTTTCTAATATCTACTTTTTTGCTTGCTTGCCCATATAAATAAAAGTAAAAATTTTTAAATAAAATTAAGAAGGTATTAAAAAAAAGGGAAAAGCTAAAAGAATTATTCTACAGAATCTAGGGTTAGAGAAGTATCTTGATTAACTTCAA
>Ga0272440_1001661_pt1 | contig 17999 bp, 16 predicted proteins | sample SSMMMBAug17_FD_192440 | JGI IMG/M metagenome (GOLD analysis project Ga0272440, IMG submission 192440) | Marine sediment archaeal communities from Little Sippewissett salt marsh, Falmouth, MA, United States - SSM-MMB-Aug17 | ecosystem: Environmental > Aquatic > Marine > Wetlands > Sediment ...
ACCAATGATTTTACCATCAGAAACCATGGAAATGTTTGAATCATGGCCAAGAGAAATGCCAAGAATATTCATAAAATAACTCCTGAATTATTAAGTGTTTTATGCGTTTACTATGTAAATTGTCTTTCCACATAATATCTTATTGTATTGATTGCTGCTTTTTACTTTTTGATTTTTATGATGACATCATGATATCTACTACTACTTTTTTGAAAAAAAAGTAATTCTCCAGGAAAAAGATCTACAAAATCTTTATAAGATAGTTTTCCAACAGGATCAGTAGCATTTGGATCATCTTCTGAGAAACCTAGGATAATAATGGAATCATTTTTTAGAACCCTGAGCCATTCTTTAGCTGTTTTATGAGGCTCTTGAGACTGATCAAATGAATTTGAATAAATCAATCCAAAAAGATTCTCCCACTCTTCTGGTAATTCATCGAAAGTGCCAATTAAAACATCCTGTCGTTTTGCATCAGGATTTATCTCAACGCCGACGATTGAATTTTCCGTAATTTTTTGAATGGAAGATCTTCTAAAAGACTCAAACACAGGAAAAATAGAATTATATCCTGCTCTATTAATCTCAAAAGACTTAACTAAAAAATTTAATAGTCGTCCAGAATTGAAAACAGTCCTAAACATATCAACTTCTCTACAATTTCGTGTTCCTAAACAAAGAATTGGACCAGTTATTTGTTCTCTTTTTTCAATAATTCCCTTCCATTTTTTTACATGAAAATAGCTTACTTTACAGTAATGAAATTTAGTTCGGGATCTTTTAATTTGTGTTTGAAAATATTCATCTCTTGTTTCTCCTGTATTATAAATTTGCATAATTAATTATAATCTCCTTAATTAACTTCTTACATTTTCATTAGCAGATGAAAAGTCTTCTTTTGTAATTTCATGCATCTTAGAAAAAGAGAAAAGTTTGTTTGTTTTATAATAATATATCCTAGCTATATAGCTAGTAATAAATAGATCACTTTACTAAAAGGAAAGCTCTGAAAATAACTTCCTCATTTATTGATATTATTCGTTTATAGGTAATTGTACTGTAAAGACGTAGCTTGCTACACGACCTTATTCTATTGTACGATAAAAATGAGCATGTTAATTTCAGAGTATTCCTAAGTCCTATTGGACAAGGAATATTGTACAATCTAAAATAAATGTTATACCATTGTAAAAAGAAAAAAACAGATTATGATGATAGTAGTCCAATAAAGAATAATCGAATGACATCTTCCTTTGTCAAGTTAATTTATTGTAAACAGATAATATTGGCTGAAAAATAAACGTAAGTTTAGATTTAGTAATAATTTTTAAATGTATTTGCATCATAATAAATGCAATAAGTCCAAAGTAAAAAAAGTAAATATGATAATTAAATTGATACCCTGCAAATAAAACCACAAATAATGGAATAAAAATTTTTGTTATTGTTTCGAAAATGTGAGTCTTATTATATTTTTTCCTAATTTTACTCCATATAACAACTCCAGCTGGAAAAAACCATGTTAGAGTATTTACTATAGGAATTGCAATAGCCCCTATTTGAATGTCGAGTATTACTATTGGGATAAGCAGTAGATACCCTGAAATACGGATTAAGCTTGATGCTACTGTGAGATATGGATAGATATACTGAAGTTCCAGACCATGAATAATGTGATGATAAGGTTTTAAAAAGAATTTTGCTATGCATATTCCGGAAAAAAATACAAGTATAAAAGCAGCTCTTAAATTTTCTTGTCCATAAACGATTGTTACTATTGGATATGATAAAAAAAACATACAAATGGTTATGATCCCTGCTATACTTGTCAGCGTGTGTACTATTTCTCTGAATTCAGTGTAGAAAAAATCCTGTTTAGAAACCATTCTTTTTAACACTTCTGGGTAAAGGGTTGTTGAAATTGGCTTTATTAATAGTTCAACAGGTGCAAACAAGCGTTTTGCAATATCATAAAAGCCTAGTTCTTTCATTCCTATCATATTTCCTATAATCAGTTTATCAATATTTGCAACTAGGCTTGATATAAATGTCGTTAATGCAAATGGTAGAGAAAAATTAATATATTTTTTAATAACTTGCCAATCTGGAAATTTGAATATAAGTTTTTTTTCCCGAAAAATAATTATTGATATTACTAATATTTCTATTATATAAATAAGTAACAATTTTAACGATAATAAATAAATATTTTGAAAGAATAAACAGACAGTAATAGTATAGATAAAAATAATTGAATTTGAAATAAGCTCAACTAGTGAAATAGTTTTAAAATCTCTTTTAGCCATTCTCATTTTAAAAAATGGTTCTTTAAACGCGCTTCTAATAAAAAAAGTCACAAAAAAAATGAGCATTAATTTTTGATCAACATCGTCAAAATATACAATAACAGACGCACCCAATAAAAAGTAGGTAGCAACGAGAATAGTTTTAAGAGATAAATAGGCAAATATGAGGGCATTTTCTTCAATTTTTTCATCAGCAGTAAATTTTATAAATGCATTTGATAACCCTAAATCGCAAATACATGTTATCACACTAAATATACTCATATAGTATGCTATAGTTCCAACTATTTCAGCACCAAAAGTTCTAATAACTACAACAGAAGCGATGAAGCTCAATGCTGCTATAATAACATTTGAACTAATTCTGTAGTAAATATTTTGTATAAGTTTCATTTTATGAGCTTCTAAAAAATTGTATCAGGATTGATTAAAGGATCTTAATAAACTTATAAAATTATTGCCTTTTACTCAGATTATCAAACAATAATTCTACAAATTTTTTACATCCTTTATCATTTAAATGGTCTTGATTATTAAAATAAGAATTATTTTCAATAAATATTTTTGTATAGTCCAAAACTTTAAACCCGGCTAATTTTAAAAGTTTTTCACCATCAAATGCTTTATTGCTTAACAGTTTAATATAGTCTGAAGATAATGGGAATTTGATCCCAATAAGTTCTATATTATATTTTTTGCAAAGATTAATTATGTCGATAAGTGATTGACGCAATTCATATGAAATAGTTTCAGAAGGATATTGACGACGGAATCTTCTTTTGGCTCTGTCTATCCTTTCATTTGCACTATATTCACCCCAATGTGCTCTGGCTTTTTCTGGATTTCTTTCTTTGTTTTTTAAAGACAGTTTTCTAAGTTTTGATAAAAGGTAGTGTTTGATTACAGCCCTTGTTCCAGGTTGAAACAAAATCACATGAAATTGCAGATATCTATATTTAAAATATTCGTAATAACTATTACATATTTCTGGAGTAAGAAAGTATAAAGATCTGTCCAGGCTATTTATTTTCTCTCTGTATTGACTGAGTGTGTGACCATCTACAGTAATATATATTTTTTTTACGTCTGTTTTACTTATTAAAAAGGATATTTTGCGTTTCATATCAAAATATGAATCACTTCCACCCGAGAAATTATAAACGCCATGTTTCTCAGTGAAATGTTTTAAAGTTAATCCATGTGAATCAGCAAGCAGGTACGCACTATAATTCAAAGAACAGTTTTGATAGTGTTTAAAATACAATTGGTTTGCCGCAAACCATAGTATCCCATTAAAGGCACTTAAAATAAGTAGGAACAACGAAACTTTTAGCAAAAAATTTTTCATTACTTTTATGTGAAAGGCTTACTTAAAATTGAAAATAGATAAATTCAATACTTTTAGAAAAATTTCCTGAAAAGTAGATAACAATTAGTACAAAAATATAAAAAGTCCATCTAAAAAATTGATGTTTTAAAATATTACTGATTTTTTCAATAGCATACTGGCTTTCTCTTCCAAGCCATTCAACAATTAAAAAGCTTGCAACAAGTAAAAGAACTTTTAAAGCATCTCTTTTTCCACTAAACTCTGGAATAGTAAACAAGCTCGTAGAGAAAATTTCTGTTATATAGCTCGCAGCGTGACTCATATTTTCCGCTCGAAAGAAAATCCAGGCAAAAACAGTTAACATAAAAGTGCTAGAAATAGAGATAATTTCTTTTAATGTTGGAAAATATTTTCCCTGAGCCACCACATCCAAATAAGTTCTGTTCTTATTTGTTAAAAAAAGGGGTAAAAAGTAAATAGCATTCAGACCTCCCCAAGCTATGAAAGTCCAATTTGCACCGTGCCAAAATCCACTTACAAGAAAAATAATGAATATATTTCTTATTTTTTTTCCGGTTATACAGCGGCTACCGCCTAAAGGAATGTATAGATAGTCTCTAAACCAGGTTGACAGGGATATATGCCATTTTCTCCAAAACTCAGCTATATCTCTGGAAAAATAGGGAAAGTTGAAATTTTGTTTAAGATCAAATCCAAAAAGTCTGGCAGTTCCAATGGCAATATCAGAGTATCCGGAAAAATCACCATATATTTGAAAAGAAAAAAATAATGCTCCCAATACTAATGTGCTACCACTATAGTCTTGCGAATTGTTGAAAAATAAATTTGCAAATTGCGCACAGTTATCTGCTATTACAATTTTTTTGAACAGGCCCCATAGTATTTGGCGCATACCATTAACAGCTTTTGGTTCGTCAAATATTCTTTTAGAATAAAACTGAGGAAGTAAATGTGTCGCGCGTTCTATTGGACCCGCAACAAGTTGAGGAAAGAAGCTGACAAAAGCGGCAAACGCTATAAAATCTCTGGTTGGTTTGAGTTTTCTTCTGTAAACATCAATTGTATAGCTGAGTGTTTGAAATGTATAAAAGCTAATTCCAACGGGTAGAATAATATTTAATGAACCGGTTGGTATATTCGTACCGAAAAATGAAAAAGCGGTGACAAAATTTTCTAGAAAAAAATTGCAATATTTAAAAAATCCTAATATTCCCAGGTTTACCAGAAGGCTAATCCAAAGTAATCTCTTTCTCTTATTTGCTTTATGTTCATTTTGCAATTTCACGCCAACAGTATAATCTATTACAGTGCTACACAATAATAGGGATAAAAAACGCCAATCCCACCATCCATAAAAAATATAGCTTGCAAATACGATAAAACAATTTTGTAATTTTAAATTTTTATTCGTAATAAACCAGTATATTAAGAATACTGTCGGCAAAAATATAGCGAAATCTATTGAGTTAAATAGCATTTTTTGGGTACTTTGAAAAAAAACTTATAGTAAGGTTTCTATTGCATCCATTTGTCTTTCGCTTGCACTTTGTTCAGCAATCCCACAATATTTTTTTACATATTCAGCACGTCTTTCAGGGTCATGTTCAAGCTCGTTGAGATTGATGTGATCTAAAAAATTCAAACTATCCTTCCAGGGAACATTCCATACACATCCAGAATAATTGTATATTGTCTCAGGCTCACAAGATCTTATTTTTTCCATAAACAAGACAGCCGTTTTGTCTTTATACAATGGATTGACAGGTATTTGGACATGAACAGATGGTACACCCGCTAAAACCGATTCCATGACAGAGAATGTTCGGATATGCAAGCAAAATTTAGCATGTTGAAGAATTTGCATACTTGTAAATTCAGGATAGTATTGGTCCTCCTCGCCTGTGATATACTTATTTGAAATTCTTTGTAGCAATTTTTCATAATATTTCCCATGTTTTGGGCGGGATTTTGTGATGATACCAAGGTTGTTACTATTGGAAATCCTTTCAACTCTTTGGAGTATTTGTCTATATCGTGGATATGTAAATATTTTTGATAAAAATTTACCTTTGTAATAAAATAATGAAATCCCTGTTGATAACAGTCTTGAATTATGTCTTGCAAAAATATCTAAAAAAGGATAACGTTGATTAAATTTTAGATGAAAAATAACAATATCATGTTTTTTACTATCTTGACGTTTGGTATGGTAAAAATGATCAAACAAATCAAAAAGAGCTGATCCAGTAACAATTACTTTTTCATGCATAATCTGTTCAATTTGATTCTGATAGACTTTTTTGGATTCTTCTTGTAAATTATTTTTCTCTAAAAGAAGCTCTTTATGAAGGCTTAAAGAATAATCACTTAGGACACAAGTTAAATCAACTGAGGAATATGCATTTAGTTTTAATAAACAATTATCATAAAAATGAGAATGCAAAGAAACAACAGGAATTCCTGCCTTTCTAATAGTTTGGTACTGATAAGGGAAGGTATTGGGCTTATCCATAAATGTCTCATAGTCAGAAACACACCCGCAATGCAAAACCAAAATATCAGAAATAGGAACGACACAATTTGATAATTCATTTATTTGATTATATTCTACAAGATTCGGTTTTCCATGATAAAATTTGGGAAGTAATTCCCTAGAAGGTCTTATTACGCCTTTGTGAATTTTTCCAACCTGTGAAACATCATGGACTAAGTTAACAATATGTCCACGTCTAAGTGCCTCATCAATAACCCCTCCCAAATTTTTGAAAAAGGGTAACCTGTCAATTACAAATGTAATTTTTGCCATTTTAATGTTTTTCCCATTGTTGGATATTCTTTTCAGCTACTTCTAAATCCTCAACATAATGAATGTTTGTACAATCATCCATGATTGTTCCAACAGCGCCAATTTTACCATTTACAAGCGCTTTGACATCCATAATTTTCAAAGATCCGTTTAGTGTTCCATTTTTATCGACTGTAATGATTTCATCAAATTTTTTCTCCAAGATATAGTTTATCGCCTCGGTTAAGTTTGTTTTTCGATCCGGATGATCAACTTGAATACCTACGATATACTGAACATTTCTTTCTTGGATATTCTGAAGTGCATGTTCATACACTTTAACAATAGGAATATCACCACAAAGTTCTGGACCTCTTCGAATAATTTTTACGTCATGTTGTTTTGCATAAGATTCAATTTCATCGGAATCAGTTGAAACATAAATGTCATCAATCTGTGGACATTCTTTTGCATCTTTAATAGAATAATAAATCATTGGCTTGCCATTCACTAATGCCATATTTTTATTAGGAAGCCTTGATGAGTCTTTTTTTGCGGGAATTACAGCTATGATCATAATTATTATACTCCTTTTCTTAAATAGTCTGCCAGTTTCTTGGCTGTGAAAATACGTGCACCCTCAATGGATTCAACAGTTGCGCCTCCAATGTGAGGGCTTATTAATAAATTAGAGTGTTGATTTGCATATTGAATTAAGGGATGTTGTTTTAAATCAGTATTCCATTCCCCACAAATTATATCCAGGCCTGCACCGCCAACCCTACCAGATATAAGAGAATCCAATAAAGCTTGTTCATTAATAATTGCGCCTCTACTTGTATTAATTAGAATAACACCGGATTTCATTTTGGAGAATTCTTTAAATGAAAACATATTTTTGGTTTCATCTGTCAGGTGAATATGAATGGAGATAATATCAGACTCTGATAACAAAGTATCAAAATCAACAAATGTAACACCCTCTGCTTCAAATGGTTTAATATCGCACGCCAAAACATTCATTCGAAATCCTTTAGCGATGCGGGCCATCATTTTTCCTAATCGTCCATAACCCAATATGCCAATTGTTTTATTTAATAATTGATGGCCTGAATATATATGCCGTGCCCAGTTACCTTCTTTAACAGAATTAAACGCTTGTGGTAAATTTCTTATTAATGCCAGTAGAAGACACCACGACATTTCTGCAGTCGCTGAAAAAGAGTCCAATAGTTCGTATTCTGTTTTAATATCAAGAATCGTAATATTGTTTTGTTCTGCAAATTTTCGATCAATATGATCTGTCCCTGTACTGGGGGTTGCAATAACTTTCAAATTATTCGCTTTTTGTAATAACAGTTGGTCGGCTTGTACCATGACAGATGCAAAATAAGCATCATATTTTGCAATACAATCGCAAAGAACATCATACTCAGGTTTAATAAAATCTACTTGTATTGACTGATCAAAGTAAGATCTCATTTTATCTTCTGTCAATAGAAGATCGTTACAAATAACACGAATTTTTTTTGAGTTATTTGACATTATACAAAGTCCTCCTGAGAAAAAATATGACCTTGTGGGATACTATCTTTAAGTATATGGCCAATCACTTGATCTTCATTACCAGGTTTTATTCCATTGCCCGGTCTAACCCAGGTAATGTCATCGTGTTGAATGATTGAACCAGATAACAAATCTTTTTTTGAAGCAATACTTCGCCTTGCAGCAACATACAAGGGTTCTTCTGATTTTATAGTACCTTTTTTATAACTACCAAGCATTTGTTCTACTGATCGAATTTGTTCAACCATTTCTTTTAATTCGTTAGGTGTTGCCGACAGCAAGTGATCTCTAAAAGACTGGCCTTCTTTTTTATATGTGAAATGCTTTTCAATAATTCTGGCGCCTAATGCAACAGCAGCAATACAGCTCGTTATACCCAAAGAGTGATCTGAGTATCCGGTTAAACATCCAAAATAATCTTTAAGATATTTAATTGATAATAGATTTAGATCATTATCTGAAGCCGGGTAAGCTGAAATACAATGAAGTAGTGCAATCGCATCTTTGGGATTAGCGTAAGGATAGTTCGTCGTGATAACTGAAAGGGCTTTCTCCAAATCACTTATTGTTGCAATACCCGTTGACAGAATTATCGGCTTTCCTTTTTTAGCAACATGTTTTAATAAGGGCCAAAAGGTATTATCTCCAGATGCAATTTTATAAGCGGAAACAAAAGGTTCAATTGCATCAACGCTTTCAATATCAAAAGGTGTTGACAAGAAAGTAATTTGGTTGTCTTTTGCTGTCTGCGACAGTGATTCAAACTGTTCATATGTTAGTTCAAACTTCTTTAGCTGCTCAAATCGTTTTTTGTCGGAACTAGTTACATATCTGTTAACGGAAAAAGTCTGAAATTTTACAGCGTCAACCCCAGCATCTGCAGCCATTTTGATCATATCGTTTGCAAGGGTAAAATCTCCTTCATGGTTATTTCCAATTTCAGCGATAACAAAAACTTTGTTGCTTATATCAAAATCATTAATTTTCATTATAATTCCCCACCTTTTCCTTGAAGGATGCAAATCATTAATATGATCTGAACCCTCTAAAGTCAATATTTTTATTTAAATATAAGTCATCTACTACCTTTAATGACTTTTCACATAATTTTTTGTAATAGTTGTTAATTAACCTTCTATTTGCATGACGAAGGCATTCATATGCTTCTTCATCATCCATTTCGGTGAAATTAACTGTAAAAAGATCTGAATTTGTGTGCTTTTTTTCATAGAAATCTTCACAATCTTTTAATAGACCTTTTTCAATCGCGTAGTAATACAAAGGGCAACCAGGGTAAGGTGTAACAGGCTTTAAAGTTCGCATTTGGGCACAATCATCATATTTTAAAAGAAAATTAACTGTTTTATTTATTGTTTCTTTACTATCACCAATATTTCCGAACAAGACATTTAACCCAGGGCTTATTCCAGCTTCAAGGGTTGCTTCAATTCCTCTAATGATCTGGTCGACAGTTAATCCCTTTTTGATATTATTTAAAACTTGTTGATCTAAAGATTCAATTCCATAATTTATAAAAACACAACCCGCTTTTTTCATCAATGACAGAACGTTTTCTTTCGCATAGTTGAGACGCCCATTACAGTTCCATTTAATATTTAACCCTTTATGAATAAAAGCTTCACAAAGAGAAATTGTTCTACCTTCTGATGACATTAAAAGCTCGTCGGTAAAACCTATGTAATTGATATTATATTTCTGTTGAAGTAATTCTATTTCTTCAATAATATTTTCAGGGCTTCTTGGTCTGAAACCTGTATCCATTCTATAGCAAAATGTGCATTTAAAAATACACCCTCTACCGGATATCATTCTCATGGAAAAATCGCTTTTTGAAGCGTTTGGCATTTGAATCAATCGATAATATTCTATTGGAAATTTATGATATGCAGGAAATGGAATTGAGTCTATATCTTTGATTAAAGACTGAGGCTCATTTTTTAGAACCTGATCGTTACTTTTGTATGCTAATCCTTTAACAGTATGAAGCATTGTATTATTAGCAATCGCATCACATAAGTTAACAATTGTCTTTTCAGCTTCCCCCATGATAACAGCATCAGCTTTTGTTTTTTTTAAATAATACTCAGGCTCAGGCGAAGGACCGTGTCCGCCTAATACAAAAAAAGGTCTATTTTTGGATGAATTGATTGCGCTTGAAATTTCAATAAGTCGTTTGAACTGGTAATACCCACCAATGGAACCAACTCCAATAAGGTCGAACTTTTTACAATCAAGGTAATCTGTTAGCGCCTGATCATTAGAATGTTGAAGATCTTGATTATATATTTCGACATCAATACCTTCCTGAAGCAATACTGATGTCAAATAAGCAACACCTTGCGGAAACGTGTTAACGTACATTCCTGTATCCATTACCACAAATAATACTCTCATTTATTCTCCTCAAAGATTGTTTCTTGAGAAATTGTGTTTTTTTTAACGATTCCTTTATGGATATGGAAAATCAATATGATTGAATCCAGCCATGATTCGTTTTAAATGAAATAAATCTGCGCCAGGCGCATTATCTCCCCAGATTGCACTTGGTGAACAAAGAAAATTATTCTCTTTCAATATTTTAATAATATTATCATTGTAGTGGTCTTTCTGTCCTTCTGGATAAGAAAACAAATCAACTGGATGGTTCAAATTTTTTTCTAAGATTGTTTTTGAATCAGTAATTTCTTTTTTTGCTATATCTAAATCAACGTAAGAAAGAATTACATGATTGACAGTATGTCCTCCGATTTCAAAAAGCTTATCTGAATCCATTTCTTTTAACTGATGCCATTTCAAATTAGAATAAAGATCTGTAGTTGTATTGGATGGCTGAAATTTATGTTGATCGACTAAACATTTCATAATATTCTGTTTCTTATTTTCATCAATACTTTTGAGAATTGATTTGATATCAAGAAGCGCTTTTATTTTATTCTTATTTGTTTCAGTTGGGTATTGTTTTGAAAAATCAAGAAAGTCAAAATCAATAAATTTTTCTTTTAAGTCAGCAATAATCATTTCCAAAATATCAGTCCAAATAATACGGTTCGTTCCGACATAGCCTGTTGTTATAAAAAAAGTAGCAGGAATTTTGTATTGTTTTAATACAGGCATAGCATTATAATAGGTGTTTTGAAAACAATCATCAAACGTAACAGCAACAGTACGTTGAGGTATTTTTTGTTTTTGTGTCAACATTTCTGATAGTTCTCTTAAAGAAACGGGTGTACATTTAGTTGTTAATATTTTCATTTGTTTTGCAAAAATATCTTTGTGAATATGCTTGCCAGAATAATTCTTAATGTCATTGTAATACGCAGAGGTAACACCGTGGTAAAGCAAAATAAGCGCTTTATTATTAATATCTATGGTTTGTCTCATTTTGTTTGGGTTCTTTTTTGATAATCTTTTAAATTTTTCAGTGCCTGATGTTTCTTACCAACAGGCATTGCGCTGTAATATTCCCCAGGTTTTTGGGGCTTTGCAGGTAAAGGGCCATTTTTTTGTTGGAACTTTTTGATGAGAGAAATAGAATGTTCTGTACATAATAATGTCATTTTATATCGAAAATGGAAAATTTCATCAGAAGGAAGAGTTAGCATTTTTTGTTGAAAAAGAATATCTCCGGTATCCAATTCTGAAGAAACATAATGTATAGTAAGTCCTATAGAGTGATAATCATTATTCAGTATTGCCCATAAAGTGGAGTCAAGTCCTCTATATTTTTGAGATATTCCTCCATGAAGGTTCACCATCCCCCATCTTGGCACATCAATGATATGAGGATGAATTCTACCAGTTCCATATACCCAGACTAAGTCAGGTTGCAATGCTTCCAGGTATTCTTTCACACCAACCTGGTTTATCGAATAAACATCAATTGATTTCTTTTCAAGCTGAGATAAAAAATCATTTGATAGGTTATCAAAATTACGATCTTCAAATTCATCTTCATGGGTTTCAAAAAAAGGGCCCGTTTGGTAAGAAACGTTTAATCTTTTCTTTTCAAATACAATTTGTTGAATATCAAACTCCTGGGATATTCTTTTTATAAAGTGGTAGTGATGTCTAGTTCTTGTAGAAAAAATGATTAATTTCATACACATCCTTTTTTCGAAGAGGTTCTATCTTTATTTATTCATTTAGAGTTAGCTGATTATCAATCAAATAGATCTTTTATTCAAGAAGAAAAGTTTGCCCATTCATTTTTATACCATTCAATATATTTTGGATATCCTTTTTCCAATGGATATTGCGGAGAATAACCTAGTATATTTTTAGCTTTTGTCACATCTAATGTTCCCCTGTCTGGGGTTAACTGATCTTTGGGGATATAATTAATCTCCACATTAGGGAAGTAATCCTTTATAATGTCAGCCATTTGACCAATAGATCTGGCCTCACCATAAGTAAGATTGAAGGTCTGGTTTCTCGATTCCTCATTTTCAATGACATTAATCATTCCTGAAACAAAATCATCAATGTATGTAAAATCAAGCTTGCTGGAACCATCTCCGGTAATATTTATTGGATTTCCTTTTAAAGCTTCTTCGATGAATATCTGACCGACTCTTCTGCTGACACATCTTTCTCCATAAAGCGCTGAAGGCCTTATTATTGTATAATCTAAGCCAAAGGCCTGCTGATAAGCTTTAACAATTTGTTCTGCACAAAATTTAAGATTACCATATATACCCAAAGGATCACACCTGGTTTCTTCAGTCACACTGCCCTTAGTAAAATTGCCATAAATCATACTTGATGAAAAATATACATAATGATTGATATCATTATGAGTTGTTCTGGCTGTATCTAATGTATTCTCAAGTGTCCGCAAGCTGTGATCAAATGTATTAAAAGGATTTTTGTTCGATTTATCCGCATGTGCAACTGCAGCAAGGTGAACAAGTGTCTGGCATGGAATGTTATTTAAAAGATAACTAATAAACTTATAATCGCGTGCATCAACCTCAATTAACTTGATTTCATACTCCTTAAGTAGCTGAAGCCTTTGTTCTATCATTTTGATATAAATATCTACTCCAGGCTCATGTTTCATTTTCAAGTAATGATAATAATTGTTTATCATTAGACTATCTAGTATTGTAACGTGTGCGCCAAGCTTTTTTAGTTGAATGGCAAGGTTATGGCCTATAAAGCCAGCACCACCAACAAGAATGACTGATTTGTTATTCAAATTACTCACAACAAAGTCTCTCCTTTAATTAACGGTTAAATTATTTTGTGAAATACTTCAGAAATATATTCCATATCTTCTTTGCCAAGATGTGGTCCAACAGGTAATGCGATTGAAGAATCGCTGATCAGCGATGCATTTGGAAACATATCATTCTTAAATCCATATTTCTGAATGTAATATGTCATTAATGGTACAGGTTTTGGATAATAAATACTCGTTCCAACGCCATGTTCATTTAATTTATTAATAATTTCAACTCTTCGTTCTGAAAGATCTTCTTGAAGAATAATTGATAAGCAATAATAGCTGCTTTGGCACATATCTGTATTATTAGATTTAATAATTTCAATCTTACTGATTGATTTGAGATTGTTTTCAAGTAGTGTAAAATTTTCAGTACGTTTTCTCAAGAAGTTATCCATACGTTTCAATTGTTCAACACCAATAGCAGCCTGTATTTCACTCATTCGATAATTAAATCCCAACATGTTTACATCATAGACACCTGGAATTTTTCGCTCGGATACTTGTCTATCTACTCCAAATGCACGTTGCTTATTAATCATCTTTGCGACATTGTCGTGCTTTGTCACAAACATTCCACCTTCTGCTGTTGTCATATGTTTTACCGGATAAAATGAAAAGCATCCGACATCGCCATGGAGGCCCGCATGAATATTGTTGAAATACGTACCAATGGCAAGAGCACAGTCTTCAACAACAAATAAACTATACTTTTTGGCAATATCGTTTATTTTGTCCATATTAACTGGAATACCAAGAAAATGGACAATAGAAATTGCTTTTGTTTTATCGGTGATTGCATTTTCAATTAAGTTAATATTAATGTTACCAGTTGGTAATTCTGAATCAATAAAAACAGGTCTTGCACCACAAAATTCCACAGCATGGGCCGTAGCAGTGTGTGTTTGAGCGGGAACAATAACTTCATCATCAGGACCAATTCCTAAATAAAAGTATGCAAGGTGTAAACCCGCTGTACATGATGCAACAGCAAGAGAGTTCTTACCGCCAATAAAATTTGAAAATTGCGTTTCGAAATTCTTCACTGTTGGACCATGGGTTAAAATCGGTCCATCCAGTACTTTCAATACTGCTTTTTTTTCTTCTTCCAATATAATCGGATATCCAAAGGGAATATTTTTCATAATACCTCCTGATCAAAATTGAATATTTTTTGAATGAATGAAAATAATATCGTCAAAAAAATATAAATTAATTGTAAAAAAAATTAATAATAGCAAACGCTCACTGGCTTATCTGTATTCACTGATTTTTCAATGGCTAAACAAACTGACATAGCTGAGAAAACATCCTCTTCACTTACATATAACTCTGATTTATTTAAAATGGCTTCAATAAAATTATAAATTAAGTCACCTTTCTGAGTACCTGGATATGCATGATGAATTTTATCCGGTAAAGCATTTCTATCTCTTGAATTATATAACTTTCCATACTCAAGATCGTTTACAAATGACGCTTTTGTCCCATAAATTGATAAAGAATGAAAGTGGGGTCGGACACAACCAAAGTTGCTTGCAACTTTTGCTATGGCACCACTTTTAAACTTTAGGATACTGACAACCATATCGTTATATTTAAACTGCGAGTTCTTCGTACATATTCTGTTTCCATATGCAGTGACTTCCTCAATCGTATCGTTTGTAAACCATAACAATAGGTCAATCAAATGTATACCACCGCCAAAAACAACAGAATAGAAATCTATTCTTCCACGCCATCCATCAGTTAACTTGTGAATTTTTCCATATTGATAATCACCTTCAAGGTAATATACATCACCAAACTCATTTTTTTCTATCATTGATTTTACATATTTGAACCGTGGAGATTGGCGTAAAATTAAATTACTGGACATTCTCAGCTTTGTCTTATTCAACTGTTCCCGAATATCCATTGCTTCTTTCTCTGACAAGCATAAAGGTTTTTCAACAAAAATATGTTTTCCATTTTTTAAAGCCATGAGTACTTGTTCATGGTGGTAATTATCATAGCTGGCAATAGAAACAACATCAATTTGAGGATCATTCAAAATTGTGTTTGCGTCATCTAACATTTTTATATCAGGATATTTTAAATGGACATCTGAACGTATTTCCTCTGCAAAATCACATAATGCAACTACTTTGCATTCAGGATGACTATGATACCCTGAAATATGTTTTTCTCCGACCCCTAAACCAATTATTCCTGCTTTGATTGTCATGGTTGAACTTCCTTTAATATCATTACGTCAAATATTTAGTGAAAACGATCAATATTTTATACTATTTGAGATAATTTCCTATCTTCAGAACTTCTCTTGCATTTACAACTTCATTACTATCACCCTTTACGCACTCTATTAATAGACCTCTATCTTTTGCGATGACAACAACTCCATTATCGCGAACTGCACAGACTCTTCCTGAAAGCCCTTTGAAGGTTTCCTGAATTTCTTTAGATTTTAAAATGTTTATTTTTTTTCCATTAACAAATGAAAATGCACCTGAGTATGGTGTTGTAAAAGCTCTGGTCAAATTAAAAATTTGTCTGGATGTCATCGTTTGCCAGTTAATTTGGCCATCATCTGCTTGAAGTGCATGCCAGTAAGTCCCCTGGTTAACATTTTGAATGGTTGGTGTTATTTCTGATTTTGAAATTTTATCAATAACACTCAAAAGAAGTGGGGGAAAAAGCGCTAGCTGGTTTAAAATGATATCTTTAATATCAAAACATTCTTTTATTATAAACTGTTTTTGATCCAGGACTGGCCCTGTATCAATACCTTTATCAACATATAAAATGCTAATACCTGCAACTTTTTCATCATTTATTAATACCCATCTGGATGTGGAAGATCCTCGATAATGAGGAAGTTCTCCACCATGAAGATTAATAAAACCTAATGGTGCAAGGTTTAATAATGGTTGTCGAATAATTTTTCCATACCCGGATAAGACCGCAATATCAAAATCAATCTGCTCAAGTATTTTAACAAATTGATTTGAATTAACATTTTCTGGTTGATAAAAAGGGATATTTTCTTGACGACAAATCTCTTCTACGGTTTCTCCCCATAAAGCAGTCGATACAGGGTGCCCAACAGCGCCAACCACTCTCATATGGTTTGCCAAGAGGTGCTTTAAACAAACTGTACCCCTAACATTATTACCGAAATAAACAATTTTCATAATTTAAAATGTATTTATCATTTGTTTTATCAATATTTATAGTTAAGCCTGCTTTCGCAGGAATAATCGGGACAGTCCCATTTATTCTCTGATGAATTCTATCTGCAATAATTTTAGGTATTTCATTGTATTCACCATTGGGAGATTTCATTTGATCACCATAATCAGTTATTATGATACCTAATCGGGGTTTTATACATTCTGCCAGCTTCACAACGCCTTCTTCTCCAAGAAATTGACGATGATATTTCGTTGCTTTTTCTAGGCCATAATCTTTTTGAGTAGAAGTACACGCTCTCTCTGATTCCTGAACTATATAAGCAATAACTAAGTCAATATCTTTAAAATCATCAATTAATTCAGGACACCATTCAGTATCTCCTGTTATACCTATTGATAAATTTTTTGTGTCAATCCTAAAACCAATACAGGAATCTTTCAGAAAATTATTCTTATCTACAGCTTCGACATGGCGTGATGTTGTTGCTGAAATAGACACATTGTCAATACGAATAATTTCTCCTGGAAATAAGCTATAAACTTTGACTTGATTCTTCTTATACTTATCGACAATAGGTCCACAATCAAAATCATTTGCGCCGGAAATACATGTATGGTTTGCAACAATAAATTTGTTTTGATTGTTTTTTAAACCATTCCATCGCATCCGCTCAAAAAGGGCTTGAAACCCGCCAGTATGATCATTGTGGCTATGGGTCATTAATATACCATCTATCCATAAAGGGTCGCAACCCGTTTTTCCCGATGATTTTTTTATATATTCTAAGGTAGAATGTAATGCACCAGGACCAGGATCAACTCTAAATACGAGACCTTCAATTCCAATATCAAAGTGCCCCAAATTTTCACCTTGTGAAAGAGAGGTTCCACAGCTATAAAAGGTTATGTGTGCGTTTTCTTTAATTTCTGGCGGATATGAGTATGCAAGCATATGATAAATGGAAATGACATCATTTCTTTTATGGCCTTCTGAATTATCACCACTTACGATAAAAGTATCGGTACATGTTAAGTAGTCATTCAAGAGATCGAAATATTCTATTATGTCAATATTTCGATCTAATAAACAACTTTCAAACGAATTTTTAACTGGATCAGAAGATACATATTTTTTGAATTGGTTTATGTTCATCATGAATAATTTTTGTTACTCCTCCTCCATAAACTTGAATATGAACATTGATTACGAGTGCGTGGACAGATTGGGTGAAGTACTATTCCAAGCACTGAAAAGCAAAATAATTGACCCAATCCCTAGATCGCAAAACTCTTCCATTTTGACAAAGCCAAATCTAATAAGGCAATGCAATAATGGCTTATTAATACCATCTTCAGTAATATGAGAAGTGATTTTTATATTAGAATCAATAGTAAGCACACCTGCACTATGAATAAACAATGTTGCCTATCCATATTCTTGAACAAATTAACATCTTATTTTTATAATATAATACCCTTTGAGTATGGTAACATGATCAATATCAATTTTATTAATTGACATAATAATACATTTTTTAGTTTGTTAATCAGG
>Ga0272440_1001662_pt1 | contig 17993 bp, 10 predicted proteins | sample SSMMMBAug17_FD_192440 | JGI IMG/M metagenome (GOLD analysis project Ga0272440, IMG submission 192440) | Marine sediment archaeal communities from Little Sippewissett salt marsh, Falmouth, MA, United States - SSM-MMB-Aug17 | ecosystem: Environmental > Aquatic > Marine > Wetlands > Sediment ...
CCCCCCATTTTTGTTTACAGCAACTGTAACATTCGTATGTAATGCATCTTTTAAAAATCCAAACAAATTAAAAAGGCTTGTTTTGCCAGAGCCATTTGGGCCAACAAATACATTTAATCGACTTAAGTTATCTACACTTGTATCTTTAAAAACTTTATAGTTATTTATTTTAAACTGTTCTATTTTCATCATTATTTCTACCCTCAATTCAATCTAACATAAAATATAAATCAACAAAATATATACAATGTATGCCTCAAGCTATGAATATTCTTTCTGTTATGTTATGGAAACGGTGCCAGACAGTCAACGTATAGCACCTGAGGATCAATACTTAAAACTATCGTTTGGGTTAACCCCAAATAACACAGTAACTACAAAAATTCAAAAGAAAGATGGTCCCAGTTTTTCAATCAGTGGATATATGTATTTGCAGGGAATAAGTCCTAGTAAAGATACACCCAGCTTTGCAGAGATTTTCTGGGGATTCCCAAAGATTGACGGGCAAGATGGGACCCTTTTTTTCCTTTTTTACATTTTATTTGACCATCTTGTTTTTGTGAAAAATTTAGATTATACTCAATTAATTAATTCATAATAGTTAGAAGGCATAATGTCTGGCAAAAAAGGGAAAATAATTCGGATCAATAATTTAATAATTTTAAGCAAAGAATCGATATTTTACATGAAGTCTTTGGGCGAGAAATCTTGCATCTTACAATCTGGTGTCAATAATTAAATCATACGTCACTGATTACTGATCTGATTGATTAAGGGGTTTTTTTAAGAGAAATTGATCATCCAACTTTGCTTTTCATGACATGAAAGACATGCCAATTTGCTAAAATCACACTTGATTAGATAAGATGAACCGTAACGCATATCAAGAGGGTTTAATTTTTGCCAGAACAATTCAAAGTTGGATGATCATATCATATTTATTTAGTAGAAATCTTTTTTAGCAGCTTTATGACATCTGTCAATGAATATTTTCGTTCCATTGAGGTTATTTTTTGAAAGACAGTTGTTCTTTTGGGCAACGAAATGACGCCATTCATATCTTCTGCATAAATTGAAATATAATAGTACCCAGATTGTTTAAAATCTTGATATTCGCCTTTGTACAAGTTGTTCTGTTCGTCAAGATTTAAGTTTAGCACTGGTAAATCATAAATTGGATCATCAAGCTGATTGTTTTGATTCATACTGGGATTAATTATAGCAAATACGTTTTTTATGCCATTGTCGCTTTGTATTCCTTTTGCCCATATAGTTGCACTCGGTGTTCCATTTAATGTTTGTGGCGGACAAACTTCTTGTATAACAGGTAATGTAGAACCAGTATGCGATCCTATAATATAATTTGTTGCAAGTGTGTTATCTGTTTTTTCGTTCGGCAAACCATCTCCATTACAATCAAGCTGTCCAGTTTGAAACCCTTTCATAATAGATTGAGCAAAATCAAAAGCTTCAAAAAGTGAATTTTTTCCCAGTAAAAGTCCTGACCAGAATTGAAATGAAAAGGATAGTTTCCCTCCAAAATTGAAATGAGCAGCTTCATTGCTATTTGAGCTTGTTATAATGTATCTTTTTTTATTACCAGGAGCGGTGCCGATTTGTGTAATAAAACTTCCTGATTGACATGCATCATATATCAGAAGTAATTCACCTGGCAATGTTTGCTGTAACTCATCTAACCATAAATTTAAATTTTCAGATGTTAAATCTTCATCAGGGTTTATTTTAAAAATACCATCTCCGCCGTGATCCACCATATAGATCATTAAGTCATATGCAGGTCTCTCAGATTCATTTGACCAGTTAGTAATTGCATTATATAAACTAGATATCGTCGGGGCATTATCAACATCATTAGCATTTCCATCATCATCAGCATCAATATTTTCACCTGGATGTAAAAAATGTATATCTTCATCTGAATAACCCAATTTTTTTAAAACTAAATACCCATGTTTAGAGCAAAAGCTTGTAATATTCCACAACTCATCGTTATTATGTGATTTTTTTCCTGCAACAATAATTGCTTTAGATAGACGTTGTGGTTCTTCCTCTTCCAAAACAGAGAATTGTCCCAAAACACTTGTTTTGGATGTATTCTCTGATAATTCAATCACAAGTGTACAATTTACCGATGCTGGTTCTGTTACAGTCCATTTATATTCCCCATCATTATCAACCATACCGCCAATTAAGTCAAATGTTCCTTCTTTACCTCCCTGACGAGATAAATATATATTTACTTTCTGATCTGAAAACTGTGAATCCCATGAGATTGTCATCTCATCACCAATTGTAAAAGAGTCTCCTAAATTGGGTTTGTTTATTGTAGTGCCATTATTTGAACGCATCTTTCTAACCGCTCTTACAAACAATAATTCAAGATCGTTTTTACTTTCAACAGCACCTGATGCGAAATTTACACTTGGATAATATTGCCATGATGACATATAAAACTCACATGGCAATTCACAGCGTTCATCTTCCCATGTTGATACCCAGTATCCACTGGGTTGAGTTTCTGGAAAAAAACTTTCATCAATTGTTGGACTGATAAACCTTTTATCAACAATTGTTAAAAGCTCTTCTTCTGTTGGCATTTCCCAATCTTTAAATCCCGCAAGATTTAACCAATCACATTGCTCTAAAGCTTCACAATGACATAGTGGGTAGGTAGATGAGTTTTTTTGCCACATCAAACCAGTTTTGGTATCAGTAATTGTTCCATCCTCATTATCAAATAAATCTGCTTTGATAAGAGCAGGAAGCGAAATATACGAAATAATTGTAAAAACAATTAAAAATTGTTTCATTATATCCTCCTTATAATGAACAAAGCGTAAACTTTTTACAGTACTGATGAAATATTGACGACAAGCCTGATATATCTATTCATTTAAATTTTGAAAACATAAATATTTAAAAATAATCAAAATATCAGAAAATTGAACATTATCTTTATGTACATCGGATAGTTCAAATCCAGCTAAGGTTTTCAAAGCGATAACAACATCTTTAATATCAAACTCGCCATTTTTGTCAACATCTATTAATATAGGATGCAAATAAAGATCTTTTATGGTGGTTTCCCCTTGAGCTACATTTACATCAACATTTGTTCTTTTAAAATGTTCGTGCTCTGCAGTTAGTTGATATGTTCCTTTTTCATGATCATTGATGCGATACATGCCATATAAAGACTTGTAAAAAACACTATTAAATATTCCATTCAAGCTCTTAACTGTTCTATTCCCAATAGAAACAGAGACAGCCTCAATCCCTATATTCGTATCGATATTTATGACATATCCAATGATATTACCCAACAAGTCTCCTGTTGTTTGCTCAATATAAAAAAAATACTGTGTATTTTCGCCTGTATTATTGCTATAAAAATTGTTTAACTTTATATGATATAATCCATGCTTTTTAAAATTTATCTCAATTGTTTCACCTATGCCTGTACCAAATTTATCTCTTTCAGCAATTAATGTTACACCATCAGTATCGTAAATTTTAATGGCTATATCACAATTCTCACCAAGGTTTGATGTACTAACCTTATATGACGTACCAGAAATAGCATGAAACATTATCCAATCAACATCTTGATTATCATGAAAACTATGTAATTGGGGATGCTGATCTTCACTATTCACTACAAAATAGACAGCATCATAATAAAAATTATCGTCTTCAAACTCATCCGCAATAAAGGAGTGTGAAGAGGGTAACAAAACATACAAATATAAAATTACAAGTAGACCAAAAGCCTTATATTTATTCATAAACTATTCTTACATCCTTTTCGATTTGCATACTTGCTATAATGCATTAAGTTTATTTATGCAAATTATGTTTATTTTATATATGGCGTGTTATCTGAGAAAACCCGCCTTCGGGTGAAGAAAAATTTTGATTGATTTTTAGACAGTTAATCAATCTTTAGGGTAAATACTATTTCACCCGAAGGTGGGTTTTCTCAGATAACATACCATATATAGATTGAAAAAAAATAAAAAAAATTATAACTTAATCGTATTATATTGTAAATACATATATCCCGATTACAAATGTTTTTTTACTACTTAAATTAAGGATATGATTCTATGGGTAAAGATAGAGGACACCCCAGACTTTCTGACATTCAAGAACTAGACTTATTATATGATTGTATTGGAAATCATAATGATGGAAAAGTCCGGTTTATAAAAGAGTATGATAGATTTTTCAGCAAAATCATACACAAAAGGCTAAATCAATTTTTAATATCAAATAATGCGCCATATACAGAAAATGAAGTGATATCTTTAAAAAATGCCTATTATATTCATTTGTTTGAAAATGACTGCAATAGACTCTCACAAATATTTGAACGATTAATCCAATATAATGAAGCAAAAAAAATTAGCCAACACGAAGTAGATCTGTTAACTCCAGATAATCAAGGTGTTTGCAAACGTCTTTCATCATGGCTGACTATCTATTTAAATCGGTTTTTAAGTGATTCTTTTGATTATGAGAAAAGAAGAGTGAAAACCTTGTCTATTTTTGATATTAAATTTAAAATTAATAATCCTGCTTTAAGTGAAAAAGAGCTTAACAACAGAATTGTATTGAACCAAGTTTGGGAGAAAATGAATTCAATACAAGAGCGTACTATTTTTAAAGAATATTTTTTTGAAGGTTATACAATATCTGAAATTGCCAGCCATTTGGGTGTGTCTATTGGTAAAGTATTTTACCAAATGGAAAAAATCAAAACCAACTATCAAATTTGAAATGAAAACTTTTTTTCATATAATGATATTTGAAGGAAATCCTAATGCAAGATGATTCAAACACAAAAATTTCTGAAAATTCGGTTCATTTGTCTATTATTAAAGAAAAAGAGAATCTTTTATTTACCTATAAAAAAGATGAACAAACAATAAATCTTCTAGATAAATCAAAGCCTGATATTAATATCTTACAGACTAAATGGATTGAGATGATTAACTCTTTAAATATCGCAGCGAAAGATGGTCGTCAGGGACGTAAGTTACTACATAAATTAAAAGAATTTGGGAGATGGCTTGGTGATGAACTACTGCCGCTTTCAATAAAAAAAGAACTGAAAATATCTCATGCTTCTTATTTGATTTTGGACATTGATGTAAGACTAATTGACATTCCTTGGGAATTAATTTGTTTGAGTGACTTGTTTTTATGCCAACAATTTAACACAGGACGTTCACTTCAACGAAAAGGGGGATCGGTAAAAAATTTTCGAAATCTTTCAAAACCAATAGATATGTGGATCATTGCAAATCCTGAAAATAATTTAGAAAATACTGTCATTGAAGGCACACGTATTTGTGAGTATATGTATTCAATCAATAAAACGCAGAATGTAGTTGAAACTTGCCTTGATTCTGGCTTGGTATCTACAACAGTGGATAATGTAAAAACAAAAATAAAATCATTCGATTTTGTTCATTTTGCATGTCATGCTGAATATAATTTAGAAGCGCCAGAGCAAAGCGGATTGAAAATGTCAGATGGACTTATCACTGCTCAAGATATTTCAAAGATGGCAAATGGTTCATCAATGCCCGCATTTATTTTTTCTAATGCCTGTGAATCAGCGAGATCTTCTGAATGGATTGGAAAACAAGATAAAATTGAAAACCCTTTTGGTCTTGCAAATGCATTTTTACTTGCAGGAGTAAAGCATTATTTAGGTACTTTTTGGATGATTAACGATACACCTGGTTGTAATTTTGCCATTGAATTCTATAAATATTTAAGAATTGGAAAATCAATTGGTGAATCAACAAAATTGGCTCGAGAATCATTAATCAATGGTTTTGACCTAGATTTTGCAGGTTGGGCAAGTTATATTCTTTATGGTGATCCAAGAACATGTTATTTTGACCATAATACTGAGTCAAAAACAATATTAAAAAAATCTCTGACAAAAACAAATTCGAAAGATACAATAAGGGGAAAAATCAAGGAATGGTTTAATGGAAAACATATCCCTAGTCCTCAAAATGCATTTACTACGATTTTTGTTACATTATTGGTGGTTTTAGGGTTTATTTTTATTGGCCATCAGAAAATGATAAAAAATCAACGCTCTGAGATTTTACATATTCTGCAAAAACAAATGGAAATTGATTACCAAATCATTGATAATCAACTTAAAACACTTCAAAAGGAATTTACAGATCTTAATTCACATTCATTGAGTTTATTCAAAAAAGAAGATGGGTATATTACCATAGCAGTCTTTTATAATAAGATAGAAAATTTTATGCATTATGGTAGTGATAAACTTCTTGCATCCATTGTTGAACAGGAATTGCTCAAACTATCATATGTCAAGCTCCTTGAACGAATGCGAGGCGAGGTCATATGGTCAATTGAGAAAAGGCTGGATAAACAGTCAATTACAAGACTTTTAAAAGCTGAATATTTTCTTTATCTCGAAACCATCATCAGGCAAACAAATTTTTTTCAATCAAAAATTTATATGCTGATACGTTTAGTTGATCAGGACTCAGGTGTATTAGTTGAATCTTCGACAGAGCTACTTGAAAATGAACTGGATCAATTGCTAGCAGATAGAAATAAACGAAGTAATTTATTTAAAGAATTCATTGGAAAACTAGAAAAAAAAAAGCCTTCTTTATAAAAGACACTTAAGTAAAACAATAACGTCTTGTATGCTAATAAAATTATCACTACATACAGTTATTGCTTCATCAGTTTTTACACCAGAAATAATTTGTAATATAGATATTATATCTGAAACTTGTATTTCTTTATCAATTAAAAAAGGTAAGTTTGAACTACATTTTGATGTTAAACCTATCTCTATTGGATCAGGGTTCTCCATGTTACTTTCTAAAGTGACATAGATTGAAGATTCATTTACCAAATGATATTTTTTTGCAGATAATCTGTATTCTCCAATCGGATGATCTTCAAAACAATAATAACCAGCGTAATTTTTGAAAAAAATATTATTATAAAAACCATCACGAGAAATATACGACCTTGATTTTCCATTGGAAATGTTTACTATAGAAACCTCAACTCCAGAAATTGGGGTTTTACAATATAGATCTTTTACATACCCCCATATCGCTTGTGTTGTACTTGCGGATGTATCTTTTATATATAATTCATATGTGATACCTGATTCACATCTTTCAATAGGCATAACTTTTATTAGATACAATCTTGTTATAGGGCATTTACCCCAAACGATAGAATACTCATTACAACAATACAAACTACTTTTAATTTCTGTTTGCCCATCAAATTCTAATAATGCAAGCTGAATATGACATTCCCCTCCTTTAGCAATTGCAGTAATCTCATATGAATGATCTTCAATCCCTTTAAACATTATCCAATCTATGTCTTCTGGATTATGAAGTGTGTGAATTTGTGAAAATTTTTTTCCAACAAAAAGGTGGCTTGCATCAGAAATTATATTATCATATTCGTACTGGTCAGGAGTTAAAGCATATGATGTTTGAGAATTTACAAATAAAAACAAAGAAATAAAAAAATATTGAATAAAAAGTTTTAGACTCACTTTTTCTCCTTTTTTAATTCAATCATTTATAATAAAAATTAATAGATGAAAATAATGAATGTTCTTGAATATTTTGCGAAAAATCAAGATTTTTCATGAGCGATTTTCCTACATTTTTCCCATAACGATATTGATATGCAGTGTCAAAAGAAAATTGGCTATTTTTTGTGAAACCTAAGCCAAGCGATATACCAAAATAGTTTTCAGGTGTTCCTTGTGCCGGAGCCGGGTCATAAAATAAACCTGCACGATATGATAGTGAATCAAAATTATTGTTTAAAAGGCTTGTATATTCAATACCAACTCTTACATGATATGTTGGATTGATATCGGAATTTTTTTTTGGTAAACCTGTTATGGGGCAGGACTCAAATCCTCCTTGCTCCCTATAGGTGAACTCATCCCATTCGGTTCTATATATATCTGAAGCAATTGTTAAGTAATCTGATACTTGATAAGACATTCCAATTCCATATGAAACTGGCATTTCCAATTCATCTTCTCTTGTTTCACTATCCGGGTATACATCTGGTGGGTCGTCAGGTGGTATCGTTATCGTTAACATTTCAGATGTAAATTGAATGTCTGCTGTGAATGGTGACTTAATATTCAATCCAAACGATAAATTTCTTGTAATATCCCATAAAAGACCAAAATTTAAATTAAATCCTTTGAAATGAAATGTTCTTTTTCTAAATAATTCGTTATAAGAAGGTATTTCATCAAATAATAACCCCTCCCTTTTTTTATAATATTTCTGTTCCCATTTATTTGGACTGATTAAATCATTCCAAAAATTAAATGACAAGCCATAAGAGATATCGGCAGTAATTGAGTGACTTATGATAACGCCAACTATAGATAAATTCCCATCTTGTATGTAATGCCAGTCACTTTCTTCGGTAATACGCTTATTGCTTTCTTTCAGCTTAAAATTCCATTCTCTGTGTAGCTTATAAATATTCTGAAACACAAACGATAAGCACCATTTATTGCTAAAAAGATCAAAAGGAAAGGTTGCTCCTATAAAATCAATATCTATTTCTGAAAAGGTATTTGAATTAAAAGCATTATCTTTTTGTCCAAAATTGATGTCTTCTCTGAGCTTTCTAGAATTTAGGACAATACCCAATTCTGTGTGTCTTGGACGAAAAGCACCAGAATTCCAAATATGAGCAGTCAGATCATCAGCAATAGAAATATAAGCCCCGCCCATAGCAATAGGTCGTCCGCCTGAACCAACAGGATTCAAAGAAGAAGGAATTTCAATCTCTTCTCCAAATGTAATCTCACCATAAAGTATGAAAATGATGATGTTGCAATAAACAAAGAATTTAAAGTATCTCATAGTGTAACAATTCCTTCTTTTTGATTTTTATTATTTTTATCCGGAAATAAACTTTAGATAAATCCATTTAGAATCAGATAAATAATAATAACATCTCCTTATTATTTATTTTCTTGAATAGTACTGATATTTTTCATTAAACTAATCACTGTTGAAAGGTTTAAATCATTCAGATAATATTCATTTGACTGTTGAAATATTTCGGGATCTGCTGAAAGCAATTTTAAGCAAGCAATTATATCCTGCAGATCTATTGAGAAATCTTTATTAACATCATTGGACTGGTATTTAAAAACTGACTTTTCAATAGGGGAAGAGAATTGTCCTTCAACATCTCTTGTGTATATAATAATTTTATATTCACCTGTTTTCTTAAAGTTGTTATATGAAGCTATATAATATGCTAAGTCAGAGTCATATATAAACTTGATAATTGGAGCATCTGTAATATAACATCCAGGATTATCCAATTGAGAATCTGGAGGAACTATGTATGCAAGGATTTCAGCAGCTTCTGTTTTATTATCCATAGTAGGTTTAACTTTTAAAGTCAATGTTGTTTGAGTATATTCTGTTATGACCTCTCCAATAAATGGATCTTCAGAACCAAACATAATTCCATATCCAAGCCAGATATGTTCTGCCAATGAACCATCAGCGTGTTCATTTGCTATACCATTTGCATTGTCATCAATATGTGGTGTTTGGTCAATATTCAAAACGTTTAGCGCTTTTCTGGCATGATAAAAAGAATAGGCAATGCTATTACCCTTTAGAACGTTATTAAAAAAATAGCTTGTGAAAGAAATCCCACCACTTGAAAGAAAACAAGACGCCTGACCAGGTCCTGATCCTGAAATACAAATACGTTTTTTCCCGCTTTTGGGTATTAACTTTTTAATAAATCCTGAAGAGTTACAGGCATCATATATAACAGTAACGATACCTGGCATATTATCCTGGATAGAATCCAACCATTGATCCAAACCTGTTGCAGAAATAGTTTCTCCCTGAGATAATGCAAATTCATCAGCATTTCCTTTTCCAACCAGAACCAAAGAAAGATCGTAGGTTTTCTCAATTGCCCATGTATTTATAGCAAATTTCAGATTATCGTAAGTAGGTGTTGCGTCCCAGTGGGATATTGAATTAACTGATGACATCATATAGATATCTTCATCCATGTATCCTTGAAAGGATAAAGCTTCATATGTAAGTTTCCCAATATTTTCAAGTACCGGCCAAATAAGATCAGATTCTGATCCTCCCAGAGCAATAATCACTTTTCGTCTCAATGGTGATTTCACTGAAACTGTTGTTAGTTTTGGAACAGATGTGTTGCCATTTCTATCTCTTGCATAAATGCCAATATGGTAAGTACCATCAAGATGGAAAGAATTATATATTCCAGTGTAGTTATATCCATCTGAAGTTTTCATCGTAATATTTGGAAGTCCGATAACTGTGTTATCAATGACAGTAATAGTGTAACCAGGTGGTTTTATTACAGCCCAAACTGACTCAATACCATCATTATCAGTAACACTATAGGCAGTCAATTCAGCAATAGTTGTATCTTGAATAACTTGATGACTACTGACAGATTCAATGTTCGGGATATCATCATTAAGAATGGTAGCATTTCCAATATATGTCTCATTTGCAAATTGACCATCATCATTAGTGAAAAGACCATCGGCATTATCATCAATTTGCGCAGACTGAAGTTTTTCAGGATGTTCCATCGCTTTTTTTGCTGTAGAAAAAGCTTCTCCAACACTTGAACCATTAAAAATTCCCTCCCAGAAATAACTGGAAAATGAAACTGTCCCCTGAATAAGAAATTTTGATTGTTGATCATACTGCGCACTTGTGATGACTATTCTTTTTTTATTAGCAGGAGGGATTAAATTTGGAATAAAACTACCAGAATTGCATGCGTCATAAATAACAATGATATTATCTGTTATATTGTTTTGTATTGAGTCTAACCAGTCGTCCAATATTTGATCTTTTAATAATTCTGTCCCATTAATATTAAAGTAATTTTGGCTCCCATGATCCACAAGGTATAAAACAAGCTGTGTAGCATCTTTTGCCCAATCTGTAATTGCATATTCAAGATTTGCAAGTGTGGAAATCTGATCAACATCATCACTTTTTCCATTGCTATCCAAATCTAATTGCATATTAGGGGATAAATACCAGATGTCATTTTTGGAAAGCCCTTGTAAGGATAATGTTCTGTATGCAAAATTAGTAGAGACCTGAATACTGTTCCAAAGATCATCGTTCATTTTTGAGCCTGCAACAATAATGGCTTTTGTTTTTCCATGAGAGAGATCAACTTTTCTAAATGATTGAATTCTATGGTTCATATTATCTGACACAAATATTTGATTTTTTGAGTTTATACAAATATACTGTGGGTTATGTAACTGCCCCGCAAGACTACCAAACTCTCCAAATGAATCGACATAAATACCCGACTCTGTGAAGATTTGTATACGATTATTATATGAGTCAGCAGCATAAATATTGTTCTTGTTATCACTAGCTAATCCTATGGGATAATAGAATTTTCCATCACTTGATCCTATTCCTCCCCAATGTGAAAGGTATTCACCAGTATTACTAAAAGCTTGAATTCTATGGTTATTTTTGTCAGCTACATACACGATTCTATTTACTACAAGAAGTCCTACAGGATTATATAACTCTCCAGGTTTTTTTCCAAGATTACCCCATTTACATGTAAATTTTCCATCCTTAGTGAACTTTTGTATACGATTATTATTAGAATCAGCAACATAAATGTAATCATCTCTATCAATATCAATATCATTTGGATAAGAAAATTCACCTTTATAAATCCCTTTTTTTCCCCATTCTCTAATATACTCTCCAGAGGTATTAAACACCTGTATGCGATGATTAAAAAGGTCAACAACATATATATTATTTTCACTATCAATCGCTATACCGCGTGGATTATTAAATTCATTAGCATTATGGCCCTTTCTACCCCATTGTTCAATTAAGATACCATTAGTTGAAAACTTCATAATCCTATTATTTTCAGAATCAGAAACATATAGGAAATCGTTATTATCTATAGCAATTCCATGAGGTGAATTAAATTTTTTTGTACTATGCCCCCTACTGCCCCAATAGTCAATCAAGATATCATTTTTGTCATATTTTACAATACGAGCATTCATTAAATCAGAAACATATAAATTATTATTACTGTCAGTAGTTATACATTGAGGCCATCGAAATTCCTGATCGTAGATTCCATATTCCCCCCATGTTGATACAAAATTTCCATTAGGTAAAAATTTTTGTATGCGGTGATTTTGCTTATCAACAATATAAATATAGTTATCTCTATCAATAGCAATCCCATGTGGGCTAAATAATTCTCCATTACTATCACCTTTAGCTCCCCAGTGGCCAAGATATACCCCATCATCAGTAAATTTTTGAATACGTTGTCCTCCCCATTCTGTTACATAGATATCTCCCATATTATCAACGCAAATTCCAAATGGCATAGAAAGTTCTCCTTTAGCAGTACCTAATTTCCCCCATGCTAAAACAAATTCACCATTATTTGTAAATTTTTGGATAGAATTTCTATAATTATCAGCAATATAAATATACCCTTTTTTATCTGCTGCAATTCCAACTGGGTGACTAAAACCCCATTCATCATTATCTGTTTTTCCCCATTGGGTGATGTATTGGCCATCTGAATCAAACTTTTGTATTCTCAAGTTATTTGTATCTGCAACATAAACATTATTATTCTCATCAACAGCTATACCATTGGGAAATAAGAATTCCGAAATCTCAGAGCCTTGTTGCCCCCAACTTGTAACGAAGTGTCCATCTGCAGTAAATTTTTTAATACTATGACTTTCTCTATCAACAATGTATATATAGTTTTTACAATCAGATACTATCCCAACAGGCCCTGAAAAATAGGATGGCTGCATTAGTGTTGGCCATAAACGTTCAAACTTAATTTGCTCAGAAGATATAGCGCCACTGATAATTTGAATTTTATAAACATCACTATTATCAATTTGGATATGAATATCCCCTGAACATGAATGATTTTTATTGTTTTCATTTAAGTTTATTGTAAAATTACACTTCTTATCAGGTTCAAGTGTAGCCTCTGAACAATTGTCACTAGTTATCTCAAATATATTGCATGTTAATATTTGTGAGTTTATTGATAATGAAATATTTTCAATATATTTCAATTCTTCCGAGATATTCGTAATCTGAAATGGCTGAAAGCTATTATCTATATAACCAAAATGACAGGATGGAGGATCTATTAAGAATACATCCTTTTCTGGTTTGTTTATAATCGAAAAGGCACTATGTATTACAAATTTGCCTGTGTTATTTATATGCAAGTTATAATCTCCTTTCTGACTTAATTGAGGCATCTCGAATATAATGATTTCATTAGATATTGTTAGGTATGAATAAATTTCTAAAGGACTAGGAACGACATGCAAACCATTATCAGAATCCGCTAAGTAAATTAATCCATCAGAAACATCTATACCTGTTGCTACACCTGGAGTATTGATGCTTAAAATTTCTTCAAAAGAATTATCTTGATTTAAGCGAACGATTTCTAACCCGCTATTACCTACAGCAATATATATTGTTTTATCTACAATTTGGAGATTAACAGCTTGATCTGTCATTTGAAGTGATTGTATAAGTGTTGGAGCTTCAGGTGATGAAATATCAATTATATGTAAATAATTGGCCAAATCAGAAACAAAAGCAATATTGTTATCAATTTTGACAGAAGATGCTATAGCAGGAGTTTCGATTGACCCAATTTTTTCTGGAAAATTGGGATTTGAAATATCAATAATAATCAAACCATCAACACTAGCAGTAATATAAGCTAAATTGTGACGGATTACAGCATTTGAAGCTAAACCCTCTGTTTTATAATTTGCTATAATTTCCGGAGAATCAATTTCTGATATATCAATAATTTGTATACCTTTACTTCCATCTGCTAGTAAAACAATATTATTACTCACAGTAACACCAAGCCCTTCACCCCCAGTTAATAAAGAACTTATAATATAAGGAACTTCATTTTCTAAATTGATAATGCTCAACCCACCAAATCCGTCTGCTATAAAAGCTTTACCATCATAGATATATAATCTCATTGCATAAACAGGTGTATCTATTTGATCAACTAATACAGGGTTATAAGGATCACTTATATCAATTATTTGCAACCCAATATGACCAGCAGCAACATAAGCATTGTTTCCAATAATTTTTACATCATGCGCTTTTCCCATATTTATATTAGCTTCTGAATTACGGGAAATATAAATGGATGTACCCTGGTCAAAGCCACTCCCTCTTAACGTTATTTCAAATTTTTCATTAACAAAACCTGTTGTAGGATAAATGGAATCAACGCTTATTTCATTATTAGACTGATAATCCTTAGGAAAAGCGTTTGTAAAACAAAACAAGATGCTAAAAATACAAATAAATAAAGCTTTTGTTTTCATAAAAACTCCTTTTGTTGATTGAATAGATAAAATTATAAATATATATTTAAAAAAAATTAGTTTTCATTCGTAATGATATATATAAAAAGTTGATTTTTCTTATCAATAATATATACGAATGAAACGCTTTTTTTTTTAATTAAGGTTTTTTTTTCGGCCTTAAGAATTAAGAAAAATATATTAATCAATCTATAGAATTGCATATATACATAATTATTTGACCATTGGTAATTTAGCAAAAGAGCGTTTATTACACAAAGGAGGAATTATGAATAATTGTTTAAACGTTGAAGATATTGGAAAATATCTTTCAGAAGCTTTGGATGAAAAAGAATTAAAACGTGTAAACGAGCATTTGAAAATTTGTGAACGTTGTAGAGATGAATGCAACAGCATCATCTCAATTTTTGAAGATGATGATATATGGAATTTTGATTCCATAAACAATAATGATGCAAAAAAAATTATGGATAAAATTTATAAAGTTCCACAATTTGATAGAATAAAAAAATACTTAAAACAATACAGCACTCTTGTTAATGATAAGCTAAAAGGTTTCATTAAGTCACAAAAAAATATTATTTCACAAATTAATTCTCAAGTATCTACAGCAAGAGTTCAAGAATATTACCCCTGGTCATTCTCCCAAAACTATCAACCATGTGTAGTGCTTGCAAGAAATAATAATCATTGTGAACGTACCAATGAAAACATTATTGTATATAAACAATTTAGTTCCCTTAAGACTGAAATATTTATCGAAAGATTAAATATGAATTCTATTGATTTATTAATCAATACAGTTGGAAAAAAGAAAATATCCAACAACACATATGTTGAAATTTTTGTCAATAATGCACTGATTGTTCGTCCGATCAAAGACGGATATTCATTTATTGAAGGATTGCCTTTTGCCTCTTATCATATGGTTTTAAAAAAAAATTCGGTTTTTATGGGGAAATATGACTTTGAAATTACTTCTCAGGGACTATATGAAAAGTAAGGATAATAATGCGTGTGATTAGAGCTTTATTTATAGGGTTAAGCATTTCATTTTATTTGTATGGCTGCGTGTCGAATTACTCGCCTGTTTGTTTGAGGGATGGCATTTCATATGGAAAAACATGCGGAATTTTTATTGGAAAATATTTTGATTATTATGAACGTGGCCGTTCTTATATGGAGGGAGGTTGCTTTGATTATGCTATGGCAGATTTTAAGTCTGCTATAGATCGTCGCAGCGAAGATACAAGAGCTGCAAGAACATATAGAACAAATTTTATTGATTATTTTCCACATAGGGAACTTGGAATTATCGAATATTTTTTGGGAAATGATTTGAGAGCAAAAAAAGAGCTGGAATTATCCTTAAAACAGACATTTTCAGATAAAGCTTTGTTTTACTTTAAAAAAGTAATAAACCGTATTCAAAAAAAGGAAATAAAACAGCCTATTTCCCCTTTAATCCAAATGATTAAACCACTTAATTCAACTATGCGAACCAACAAAAAAAATATGACTATTTGCGGCATTATCCAATCAGATCAGTTTCTAACAAAAATTATTATCAATGATGAACCATATGAAATCAATTCACTGCTGACTCACTTCAAATTCAATAAGCATGTTCAGTTGAAAAATGGAAAGAACATAATTAGTATTTTTGCAAAAAATATTCACAATCAACAATCAGCAAGGTATCTGGAAATAATTTATGATAAATCCCCTCCCCAAATAATGATAACATCATTTGAAAAAAATAAAAAGTTATCTGGTATAATTACAGACGTTTCTGGAATAAAAACATTTTCTGTAAATGGAAAAAAACTTGAAACACAGAAAAAAAAAGAGTTTCAATTTATTATAGACTTTACTCAAAACATGGTTGAACTGTTTGTTGAAGATTCTTTGGGAAATAGCACTATTGATATAATACATTTAAAAGACCTGAAAAAAAGTTCAAGACAATTATTGGCTTTTAATGGTTCCACTATTTTATTTGATGCGACTATTGATCCTATGGAAACAGAAAAATCTGTATTCATAATCAATAAATGGATGAATAACAAATCAGTATATTTAGATGAAATTGTGATTAAAGGAAAACTAATTGGACAAAAATATATTCAAAAATTTTCATTAGATATTATTCATGACAATGGCAAAAAAACAAAAAAGAATATGCTGGACTTTTCTAGCTCAAAAGGTTGCTATATATCTTTTTGTGAATCAGTTTCACTCTCAGTTGGTAAAAACGTTCTTATTTTTGAGTGTCATGATACTTTGGGCCATGTAATTCAAGAAACAATAGAAATAGAACGATTAATATCAGACATTTACCAATTGAAAAATCGTCTGAATATGGAAGCATTTCCCTTCATAACGCAAAGAATAGGCAAAAGAGGATTTTTTGAACAATTTTTGTGTATTGTAAATCCAGAAAAATGTTTTTCAGGCATTGAAGGAGAAGAACGTTTTCAATATGGTTTATTTCAATTTTCTTTTCTTTGTCAATTGGTTTCACTTAATCGTTTTCAGTTGGGATTAGATAAACAATTAGAAGATGCTTTTCATTCATTGGATTTTGATTTGGATCAAACGACTACAAATATATTCGACTCAAAAATGGATACATCACTTGTTGGTGATATTTTTGAGTCAAGGTATGGAATATATATTGTTCTTAAATTAATAGACAATGAATCTTCTGATATTTTGACCATCGTAGATATATATAATGATCAAAAGAATGTTAAAACATTAACAAGAATGGCAAATAATTTGGCCAAAAGATTGTGTCAGCAATTTCCTTTTGTTTCAGGTTATGTTGAAAACATTCAATCGGAAATTATTTCAGCCAATTTTTTGGGCCAGTCATTAAAAAGTACTCCATATATATTGGTTTATAGGAATAAAATTAAATATATGGAAACATCAGATTCTCAGATTGGGGAACAATCGGATATTATCGGTTTAATAAAAGTCATAAATAATGATCATGGGAATTATATTGCGAGATTGTTAGACTCCAAAAAACAAATAAGACCAGGGGATCTATTATATCCAAAATAACCTTCATGATACAAACAAACTCACATAAGCACAAATGAACACTATTCGAATAATTCGGGTTGAATGAAATCAACAACTTATAATCATGTGCATAAGAGTATAAAAGAGCAACTGGAATTTTTTTACTTACATACAATTTAAGCTAATAAAGAAATAAAAAGTAAAAAAAATTAAAAAAAAATTGAAGTTAATCGTATTGAGTGAATAAGAATGTTTCAAAAAGAAGGAGGTGATATTCAACTCAAAAAAATTCGAATTTGAAAGAAGAAAGGCCAGAAAACAAATTTGTCTTCCAGCCCTGGTGGTGAATGTTTTAGCATTGATACCTGACAAGTATTTTTCAAATGCTTAAACATCTGGTTGATAACTTACCGGACATACGCCTGTA
>Ga0272440_1001663_pt1 | contig 17993 bp, 17 predicted proteins | sample SSMMMBAug17_FD_192440 | JGI IMG/M metagenome (GOLD analysis project Ga0272440, IMG submission 192440) | Marine sediment archaeal communities from Little Sippewissett salt marsh, Falmouth, MA, United States - SSM-MMB-Aug17 | ecosystem: Environmental > Aquatic > Marine > Wetlands > Sediment ...
TATCATGATTTTCATCAATTTTGAAATAAATAAACAGTTAATTAATAATTAGCTTTTGGGTATTGAGGGCGCTTTAGCGTCCTTTCTCAATTCAGCGTTGGGCTTTAGCCCTAAGCTGTTCTTGCAATTGCCGAGATCGATCAATCCTTATATGAAATTCACTTCCCCTAAACTGTACATACGCCCCTTGTAGACCTATCCGTCAAGCAATTCTCAGTTTTCAATCATTAATTTTTGCGAACTATTCCCCTGACTTGTAATCCCTTTGGATATCACAAGATGTTGTCCAACACGTCGGCCATCATTGACAACAGAAGCATTTACATTTGATGCCGTTGAGCGATGTGTTCGTATTCTTTGATATCTATAATGAATATACTCATTCAATTCAGGGTCTGAAATATTGATTAAGGATTGATCTTCAGCAGAACTTTTTCGTTTTAAACGTCGTTGCTGGCGCTTTAATTTGTATTCAAAACCATCAATTATGCCCTCAGCAAAGTCAACACGTCGATGATGACTTAATTTTTTTTCTTTTTTGTAATTATTCCATTGCCCTTCGATAAAGTTACGAACAAAATAGTAAACATATTCCGCAATTTGAATATTTTGGGACGTTCCACTTAATTCAAGAACTCGTCCCATTTTTTCTTTTTCTACCACATAAACCGGTACCCATATACACTCTACATAATAGTATGTTCTTAACAGAATTGAAAGGGATCGCATATCTCGGGATTGCCTTAAGGCAGGTTTGCCAACAAAAATACTTTCATAATTTTTTTTGGTTTTGTTTTTCATCAAAGAAATATTGAATCGTGTCATTAATTCATTGGCTTTGGTCATGGCCAATTCAGCCTCATGCTGATTGCTGCTTTCTGCCAATGCCATGAGTTTTTGGATACGCACTAACAGACGATCCTCATCAGATGAAATTTTAGAATGGATACGATCTTCCAATGTTGGATAATTGCCACTGGCTTTTGGATTGGCACGTAATAATACACATGCTTGCTGAAAAATTGGACCATGGGGTTTTTCGAACTGCCCCCCCATAACTTCCTGTGCCAACTGATGGGCCATCTCATGGTGAAGTATTTCTCGCACAGTGCCCCAGGAATAGTTTTGAATCAGATCACGGCTCAGGCAAATTTCTCTTTTTTCAAGGGACCAATAGCCCCATTTGCCTTTCATATCACTTAATAAAAAGGAAGGTTTAATAAAACGTTGGCGAAAGGTATTGTTTAAACGATATGAGGCCAGATCCCATTCTTCCATCAGGCCATGAAGTACCCGTCTCTCGAATTCCATCTGCAAGCTGGAACGTGTATTATGATTGATTTTTTCAGTCATGACTCCCTTTTACTTAATTGCTAGGCTCACGTACATTAAATTCAAGTTTCCATTTTTGATCATTTTCATTGGAAACACACCATAATTCAAGGGTACCAATTTCTGTTGCAGATACCTGAATACGAATTGGAATCATTGTTCCTGAACTGTCATTATCCTTTTCCAATTGAGTTTCCATGGATGAAACCAGCGTTATATCATCTTTTTCAGTTTCAGCAAAAAACCCCATTTGATCCTGTTTGCGTGTATTCGATGCATAAAGGTCAAACTTTACTGTTTCCCCAAGAATTAATCCATAGTTTTGATCAGTGATTTCTCCACCAGAGCCCTCCTCCATACCAAAGGAAGCCACACACAAGTATTTTACTGGTATTGACATGCCAGGAACTGCTGGAAGTGATGGCTCAATACCAATATAGTATGATTTATTTAATCCTGCGCGAATTCGAATTCCCTTTCCATGTCTGGCTTTGCCATAATAAGCAGCACCTGTTGCAACAGCCAGATCAAAATTATGATTGGTTAATTCTCGAATAGACGATTTGGATTCTTGCCAGGCAGAAATGGCCTGTAAGGTTCTTTTGCGCATGGCCGTAGATTTCATCACACCACCATTGAATAATACCGCCGTCGGATAATGTGTACCATCCTGAGTATGGTATTTAAGAAATTTGGCCAGATGATGCGTAATAGCCGGGTCTGAAGTATATTCCAGACCCATTTTTTTCATTCCCACACGTTTGTATTGAACAGGTTCTGTATCTTTATCACATAAAGGAAAAAAACCTTCACTGATATTATCATTCAGCTCGTCCTTTGTAAGACGACTTTCAATTGTTCCACCAATTAAACTACTCCCACGCCCCAAGATCGTTATGGGATAAGTTTTCTTTTTATTGTTTGAGTAAAGTTCTTCTTTCGCTTTTCGGCAGCTTTGCCACAGACCACGCATCTGCCAGGCATTTAATTTATGGCCGTCCTCCGATACTTTTTTGGCCAATACATGTGCCAAAGCAACGTCCATGTTATCGCCCCCCACAAGCAGATGATCGCCAACTGCAATACGCTCAAGTGTTAATTCACCATCAATTTCAGAGGCTTGAATCAAACTAAAATCTGTAGTTCCGCCACCGACATCACAAACCAGTATCCGATCCCCCACAGACATGTTATTTCGCCATTTTTCTCCCTGTTGTTCCAGCCAGGCATAAAATGCAGCCTGTGGTTCTTCCAGCAAGGTGATATGTTCAAATCCTGCTAACGATGCTGCTTTAACTGTTAAATCTCGTGCCACCGCGTCAAATGAAGCAGGAACAGTTAAATAAATATCCTGGCTTTCCAGGAGATCATCATCATTTCCAATTTCATGATTCCATGCATTACGAATATGGGTTAATATATCGGCAGTGGCCTGGACAGGTGATCGTTTTGATGTCTCATCTGGGCTATCCCAGGGAAGTATGGGCGCATTCCGGTCAACACCTGTATGACACAACCAGGATTTTGTTGATGCAATCAGCCGATTGGGTATTTCAACCCCTCGATTTCTGGCAAACTCACCCACCGCATGGGTCATACCCTTATCCCAAGGTAACTCTAATGCACCATCAGGAACATCATTTTCTCCGGGTAGAAAAATGAATGAAGGCAGCGTGTCGGAACGACCAATACTACCAGCTTCAACAAGTTGTGGAATCTTAAATATTTTTATCTCCGATAGCTCAGATGATTCATTGGGGATGGGGCAATATGCAATAACACTGTTTGTGGTTCCCAAATCAATGCCTACGATATATTTTGGATCGTCCATGATACCTCCATTAATATTATTGTTTGATTTTGTTTGTTCAAAGGAAATATTATATAAGCAAGTACAAAATACCAACCCCATTATTGTACATCAGGTAAAGCTGTTTTTCAACTCTCTAAAATATACGATATCTGTATTCAAAACATGATTGACCAGCCATCGTTTTAAAAAATCCAAAATTTCAAATTCAAATATCGCATCGTTAAGATCAAAATCTTTTGTAAATTTCATCGTTTTTTCAACAAAGAACCAATGTTCTTTGCGATGTGCATCAAATCGTGGATGATTTTTTAAATAAGTTTCCTCATATGAAAAGTGTATATTAAGATAATCCCCCATTTCTTCCAGTACTGTTTGAATTTCAGATTTCACATTATCCGATTCGTAAATATCCTGAAGTTTGTTGAGCATTTCAAACAACCGCTTATGCTGTTTATCAATTTCAGGTATGCCAACCTGATAAGCCACCTGCCATTTTAATTTTTCATTCATTATTATTACCTCATTACTTCCATTTTGTTTTTATTACATTATTTAAACATATTCCATTAGAATAAACAACTGCATCTGACCATCCCCAAAATCGTCGATTAACTATTTTAATATCAATCATTTTTCCATATATTTGATTTTTTACATAAGCGTGTGCCAGTTTTCCCCTGGTCGTATTTCGTTCAGGACAGTGAACAGCATTTAATCTTATCTTTATTCGATTGTAAAGGAACTGATTATCAAGCCATACAATAATGCGTTTACAATCAAATACCTTAATACATCTTGCAGAGAAAGTTGTTTCTGGTTGAAAATAAATAGACATAATCAATACTGTAGATACAGATATTACGAAACAAACAACTGCAAAACATTTAGTCATAGGACTTTTCCAACCAATCAGTCAGTAATGGCGGATTCCCCAGACATGTTGACGTTTGACACCAATCACTTTGTAGTTTTAGTTCTATACCATTTTGTATGACAGAAACAGGTTTGTCTTCAGAAACAACAATGACAATAACATTCTTGTGTTGCGCAGTAAAACGAAGCGCTGAATTAAAACGTGCGCCCCTTGCACGATCCTCACCATGAACTGTAAAACCATCCAAAATACAGCCAAAAGCAGATAAGGCCATATTGGTACTGATATGCAGTGCACCATCCAGCTTAGAAAAAGATTGTGCCAGTTCGATATTTTGTTCCAGTTGAAGATCCAGCGGCGTTGTCAAATGTTGACCAGATATGTTCAGAATGGGCTGATTGTTATCTATTACCAGCGTACAGCCATGTTTCCCTTTTTCTGCATGATGAACAATTTTATTAATACTCTGAAACAGTTTATGAATATTCTCATGGGGTTCAATATTTAAATCAAGAAGAAGTTCTTCTAATTGAACGAGCCTGGCTTGATGAGTAAATGAGTGGTAACTGCCATCTCGGAAACTACACACCGGCTCACCATTGATTCTGATGAACCCGTGTCCCACACAAAAATGCGCTGTCATACGATTGGCAGGAAGCGATTCACTTCTGACAATGCCGACAACATGTTTGCCATCAGAAACAAGTTTTCTCTGTGCATTTTCAACAGCAATTAATAACTTTCGAATATGCTTGGCATTGGTTAACGTGGGTTGCTCTCGTCTTGAAAATTTTGCCATAAAGTTCAGCTGATCAATATAGCGCGGTTCAATAAAACATATTTCTCCCTGTGGCCATTGGCCTTCTTCTCTTGTATTGGAAATATTGAGTACCGTATTCAGTACCTGATAAACAGGCAGTTGCATATCCATTCCTGAGCTTTCACTTAAAATATCCATAATGTAATCATACACTGCACGGGTTGCATACCCTGCAAGTACATAACCTGATGTACCTGAATGAATGGAATGAGCACTGATGACATCTTGTGCCATCAGCCACACGGCGTATTCAAGCCAACGTTCGGTTGGACCAATTGAACAAACATTGGGGTGGTGCTCTGTAAACCACATTTGATAAAATATGGATCGCGATGTACCACCATATGAAATCAAGCCTGCCAGTTGTAAATTTTTCTCTGGAAGTGGTTGATCAAGAACACTTTGAAGAGAGGCATGAATTGCATTTTCACGCCATTTTTCACTATCAATATAGATTTCTTTAAGTTTTGGTTCATGACCGTGAAGTAAATGTTGTGGATCACAGATATGGACGGGTGAATTTTTGGCTGAAGCAAATATGAGAGCTATGCGACTCTGTCCCGAAAACTGTGAAAGTCCTTCTTTAAGACCATCATGATAATGATATGCAAACAATTTACTGATCTTATTATATAGATAAGCATTCATATAAATCCATTTTGATTGACAAGCGATTAATTATTTTACCTGGACATACTGAACAGCAGGTTACTAAAAATATTGAAAGTTGATAATAAAAGCTCATTATTCTTCAATGACATATCCTACATGTCGAACATAATTCATAATTGATTTGATTTTCATGCGTTGCTGCTGATTATCGCCATCAAAAACAAGTGCAACGCCACTGTTTACAGCACGAACAACGGTTGAATTTACCCTATATTGTGTGCGACCATCAGTGTCGGCAAATGTTAGAATCACTTTTTGACCCGGTGCTAAAGGACTTTCTATTTTCACAAATATACCACCTTCACTGATATCTATTACATGTTCACGACTTAGTTTGCCATCAATATCAACACCAACAATCAGATTATCGCATCTAAAGCGCTGATATTCACGTCGATCCATAAACTCAAATTTTTCAAGTATTCTGAATATATATTTCTGCTGCTCAGGGCTTAGATTTTTTGCTTTCTCAATAATAAGATCTATCATTGATTCAGATTTTTCATTGTTTTGGTCATTGACCATTTAAATATTCTCCTTATGAGAAAAAATTTAGTGTTGTTGTCATTTTATTTTTATCATGGCAATTAACAACAATTGGCCAAAATAATCTAATAATGGGGTGCAACGATCAGCGACTTGTTTTTGACAAAATTTTCAGCATCTTTTCTTCCCATATCATATGTTTTTTGTATCCCTTCTGGATCTGTATAATCCCATTTTTTAATATGAATGGGCCTTGATGGTTGCACATATGTTCTATTTTTCGTGTGCTGTAGTTTACTCTTTGGGTAATTTCTTGTCAGGAGCACCAGTACTTTTTGACTGGAGGTATTAATAATTCGAGTAGGGACATTGTCTATTAATCCCCCATCAAAAACAGGTTTACCATCTCTTTGTAGAAAAGGAAGAATTGGCGGTGTACACGATGATTGCAAAAGAAGATCAGTGAGTGACTTTTTATCCGGGCATGATCGCACAGATACCACTTTTGCTCGATATCCCAGTTTAACTGGAAATTTGGGATGTAATGGCTCAAATAGCAATTTTTCTAGTGTATATGCAAAAAAGCCAATCACTGCACCTGTGAATGTCCCCAGGCATTCAGGTGGATGTGCTAATAATATGCGAATATCAGCAGGAAAACGTTTTACAGCATTAAATGCCTGATCATCCATAATGAAGTTGATCGTTTTTAAATACATATCATGATGTGGAAAAAGTGATTTTTTATTCAACATATTTTCAATATAAAGATTTTTATTGTTATCTCGTGCCAGATCCATAAAAAACCGAATCCCTTCCTGGATACGATTTGCCGCTATCATACAAGCCATTGTCGCACCGGCGCTAACTCCTGCAATCACATTGGGCACAAATGAATATGCCTCAGAAAGCACCTCATAGAACCCAACCTGCCAAAAACAACGGCAACCACCCCCTGAAAAGACGACGGCATTATATGGAATATTTTGCTTCATTTAAACAGTCCAATAAATAATAAATGCAGCAGCAATATATGAAAAGGCTTCAATATATGCAACGCCAACGTTAGGAACTTCCTGATTGACAATTTCATCAGTAATTCTTCGTGTTGGAAACAACACTTTATCTGTCAGATACCGAATAATGGGTAACAACACCAGACCAATAGCAGAAATATAAATAAAGCGGGGTAGATCATCTTTCCAGGATTCAAAATCGCCTTCAGCCGATAGTCCTACAACGATTCCCATCGCAATCAATGCTCCAGCAAAGCTGACACCAGCAGCAACATTGTCACGCTCAATCTCTTCATGAATACAGTAAGGGGTAATCAAGTTATACATCCATCCGGCCAGAATAAGCATGAATTGCCCAATACTCCAGAATGCAATGGCCGTCCAGATATTGCCGCCTTCTCCTGAAATGGCCCCATATATGACCAGACCTGAAGCAATACTGACACCGCACGAAACAGCTCCGGTTCCCTGATTTTGATCACGAATTAATTCATCAATCACATGAAAATGTTTTAAAATCAGACGATCACAAACAAACCATGAAAGATTGATTAATACTATGGCAGTAAAACCATAAATTACCAGATCAATTAAATCGGAAATTAAACCATGACTGGGGCCAACAATACATCCACCAAGCGCAAATACAAGACCAGCATAGTATCCTGTAACTGATAGTGCCAGTGCTGGATTATCTTTTTCAACCAACTCATCATTTAAATCATATGAGCGATGAATTCGATCATGAACTTTTTTACCAATAAAAAAAATCAAATAAAAAAAGATGATAAGTATACAGGATGTCAGTATTTTGTCAATAATCATTAGCATGTTCTCCTTTGTTTTAATGGAAAAAAATGTTGAAATGTATGGTTATTTGCCAAATCCCATGCTTCTGGAACGAAAACCACTTCGCGTCCTTCCAATACTTTTTTTTCCAAAACGATTGGATACGCGATTTGTAAAGGAAGATTTTTGTTTATTTTCTCTTGTCATCCGACGTTCATAGAAAGTTGGATTCAGTTTTTTTGTATAAGTTCCCTGAGTGCCATATTGATTATTTCGTCCAAAGAAAGGCCTTCTATGACTCCGATATCGATGATAATCATCATAATCGTGACTGTATATTGGACCGGTAAAAAAGCCCAGAACATCGGTAAACATACGGTATTTGCCATAGAACTCCCAAAAAGAACCTCCATTGGCATCCTGACGCCATTGCCCATAATTCGAATCACCCACATATGCATAACCTGGCGGTGCAACATGATTATTGAGTTGACCATCTTTTTTTGCCGCCAGGGTCATGCCTAAAAAATTGTTGTTTTGATTATAAAATTTTTCGGAAACTTCCTCCCAGTTTGTGACCCATGCATTATCCAGTTGGACAATCTTATATTTGTGAAAGTAATGCGTAAATACATTGCCATCCTGTTTCATGTCTTCAAGGATAATAGAATACGTGGGCACATCTTTGAGTTGATTTTTAAGGCGGTCCACCGGATTATCGTATGATGATCCACACCCAAAAAGAAACAACAGGACAAGCCCCCAAACATTGTGTATGTATTTCATGATTACATCCTTTTATTTTATGTATTATGATTTACGAAACCGGCTTTTGCCAATAAATGTTAATGCCAGCATTTTGCAATAACCGAATACCTGTTTCAATATTTAAGCCAACGGTATCAATACTATGAGAGTCGTCTCCTGGAACAATAGATATTCCCATTGATTGTGCTGCATTCAAAATACAACGACTGATATAGGGCTCATCCGCACCTTTTAATAATGATCTGAGATTAAAATCAAGTATCAATTGTTTTGAACAAATCTGGGATAAATTGCGATGAATTCGTTGCCAAATTTCAGGTATTTCCAAATGTTTCCGATATTGTGGATCGAAAATTCGAATCACATCAAAATGTCCGATTACTCTGAGTGAAAGTTGTTGAATCATTTCAAACTGAATATCAAAATAACGCGCATAGAGGGGGATAATGCCGCCAGCATGTGTCACTGCTTTGTCATAAAATTCAGGAGAATAGTCAAAGTTGATGTCATCCACATGATGTACAGAACCAACCACATAATCCGGCTGATATTCTTGAATTAAAGATTTGACATGACTGATATAACCTGAATAAGACTCTGATTCAAAACCAATGAACAATTGGATGTCATCTTGATATTTTTTTTGCAAAGATCTTGCCTGATGCATATACTTGGAAAATTGCTGTCTTAAAAACTGATAATCCAGACCTGCCTCAATTTCATCCGGATATCGTAATTGATTGTTTGGAGGTGGAATATGTTCGGTAATTCCAACCCAGAGAAATCCCTTTTTGACATACGCTTTTATCAGATCTTCGAGTTTATCTTTTGCATGATGACAAAATTCACCACTATGCCCCCCATGAATGGAAACTTTTGGTATAGTATTCATTGGATTAATTGATTCATACGTTGCACGATTGTTTCATTATTATCCATGATCCGAATCGTTTTTTTTCTGCTGCTTTGCCCTGATATTATTTCAATATGAGATTTTGGAACGTTCAGAGATTTTGCCAGGAACTGAATACACATTTTATTTGCAGCGCCATCCACCGGAGGCGCTTTGAGCTTAATTTTTAAGCGTTCATCAATGACACCCACAATTTTATTCATGGATGAGCGGGGCAGAATAAAAACTTGAATATCAAGATTGCCATTCTGGGATTTTAAAAAATTCATAAAATGGCATCCCGAAGCTCATCCTGAGAAATGGTTGCTGTGCCTACTTTTCCAACCACAAGTCCCGCAGCCGCATTGGCCAATGTTGCTGACTCACGATAGCCTGCACCTGCTGCCAATGCAAGTCCCATCACAGAAATAACAGTATCTCCCGCACCAGAAACATCAAACACCTGCTGGGCGCGGGTTTCAATATGATAAGGTGCTTTACCATGTTCAAATAAAACCATACCATCCTGGCCGCAGGTAATGAGAAGTCCGGGCAATCCAACATTTTTCATCAGGAGCTGTCCGGCATTAATAAGCTGAGACATGTCTTTAATGTCAAAATTTGCAGCCTGTGCAGCTTCTTTGCGATTGGGCGTAATTAAGTCAGCACCCCGATATTTTTCGTAATTAAAACCTTTTGGGTCAACCAGAACAGCTTTTTTGTGATCTTTAGCCAGCTGCATGATTGTTTTCAGCATTTCTGGTGTCAATAATCCTTTGCCATAATCTGAAACAATTATCAGATGCATAGATTGTATACAGTTGGAAATATTCTTGGCGATTAATTCCACCATTTTGCCATTGACTGGATGTGATGTTTCCCTATCAATTCTAAGTACATGTTGTTGTGATGCCATGATACGTGTTTTAAGGGTTGTTGCGCGTGACTTATCCCTTGCCAGCCCATCAGTATTCGCACCAACGGATTCAAACATTTTTTTCAATCGCCTGCCATTCTCACCCGATCCATAAGTGCCAATAATTGTAACATTTGATTTTAAAGCAGCCAAATTATTGACCACGTTACCAGCCCCACCTAATGTGGCATTATCACGCTTAACTGCAACAACTGGAACAGGGGCTTCAGGTGAAATACGATCTACCGAGCCCCATACATATTCATCAATCATGCAATCGCCAATCACAAGCATCCGGCATTTGGAAAATTGATCAATCCAGTGTTTCATGATTATTTTATTCCTTAAAAACGAGTTTTCCGCCAAGATGACCAGCTATTCCCGCAGCACCGAGCATTATAAAATAAAAAATAAGATAGAGCCAGCAAATCTCACCATTGGGTTGGGTTACACTCTGATCAAAAAATCCCCATATTGATAAAATAATGGACATTGCAAAAACAACACCGCCACAGGCCAACTTTGTAATAAATAAATTCGTATATGTGCCGCCATAGCGTTGTGTCCACTCAACAAATCCTGTAAACAAAACAACAGGCATGGCCAAGGCAACAAATACCGTATTGTAAAATGCTGCCAGCCCGACATTTCCAGTACCCAATAAAAAAGCCAGTAAAACAAAGATAACTGCTACTGGAATAACGCCATTGGGAATATGCACACTGATGGGATGTAAATGATGAGCGATAACATTTTCAGATATCAATTGGTAAATCTTTGTCATGGGCGTGTCTGTATCTTCAGACTGTGACGTTTGATTTTGAGCGGTCGTGTCTTGAGTTGTCGCTTTTGTTTCTTCAAGTTTCACAAATTTCGATTGATCGGCGCCACACACCGGACAGGTATCAGGTGGTTGCGGACCTTTGTGAATGTATTTACAAACTGTACATTGCCATTGGATTTCATCCTGTTTTGAGGATGCTTCTTCGACGATTTCATCAAAGTGATCTTTTGATGCCCCACAAACAGGGCATTTATCAGGTGCAGTATCGCCTTTATGAATGTAACCACAAATCTTGCATTTCCATTGTTTCATTAATTTGTCCTCCTTTAATATTTTTTTTTCAATAATTAAATCAATAAACTGTTTCTTTCTTTTGATAAATAATGTTGTTGCTAATTGTACTCAACAAGCAATGCAATAGCTTCAACTATTTCTTTCATTATTTTGTTTGACGCGTTGCCGAATTTTTTTATAAATCTTTTGGCATCCTTCATATTTGTTGAAAAGTAGTTAACACAAGGATGAAATACAATATAGTCTTTCATTTATAGATTTCTTTATCTGTTTTCATGCCATCCCCATCTGTTTTTCCAGACGTTGTATTTCTCTATGAATGTTTTGTCGTTCCTTATCAGACAAATCTGGATTGACTAATTTTTTATTCAAAGAAATTAATATCATTTCAGCGCGATAGTCCTGGCATGTATATTGATTTGAAGTCTCCTTCATTGTACCATCACCTTTAAAAATAGATCACCACGCATCCCCGATGGTAATCGCTTTCCCTGTCCTGTTAATCGTAAAAATGAACCATCACGCATGCCCGGAGGAATCGTTATCCGAAACAACTGGTCGTGAAAACCCCAGGGGATATTCACAGTTTTTCGAACACCATGAGTGGATTCATAAGGCGTTACATAAATATTTGCATATAAGTAATCATCATGAGATGCACTCATCGGTCGAATAATTTGTAAATGGGGTGTCCGACGTCGGGTTGTTTTGCTTTTAATTTTTTGGGATACTTCGGAAAATGGCATATCAGACATTATGCGCAGTAAAATGATTCCCGAAATAAAGCCACCAATATGTGCCCACCATGCTATACCACCAACTTCACTATTACTGCCAGCCGCGCTGATCACTTGAATTACAAACCAGATACCAAGATAAATAAATGCCGGAATTTCAAGAAAATATGGAATAATAATTATCGGTATCAAGGTCAAAATCTTTGCACCTGGGTGAAGAATAAAATAGGCACCCATTACACCGGCTATGGCTCCACTTGCGCCAATTGTTGGCGTTGGTGAATAAAAATTTGTCAAAAGATGGGCAAGTCCCGACACCATGCCACATGACAAATAGAAAATTAAATAGCGTATTGAACCAAAATGATCTTCGACATTGTCACCAAATATATATAAGGTCCACATGTTGGTCAATAAATGCCAGAAACCACCATGTAAAAACATAAACGATATTAATGAGAAAAACTGTTGTCCTATGGTAAAATGCATGGATAATTCTGGCATTGAGTATCTTGCAGGTAACAGACCATAAAGGAAAATAAGCCCTTCCTCCATTGGGCCATATGATAACTGCATGCCATAACAGAATATGTTTAAGCCAATCAATGCATAGTTAACAACAGGTATGCATTGAGATTGAATCGTATCACGTAATGGAAACATAAATCATAAAGATTCCCGAAAACGATCTTCAATTTCAATTTTGCTGTTCATTTTTAAACGTTTAATCCAATCATCAAAGAATCGACTTTCACGATTCTGTCGAATCGTATCTTTGACTGATATTAAGGCATCATCAAATTCTTTTTCATCAGGTTGTTTCCGCTCTTTCAATCGGATAACATAATACCCTTTATATCCTTTATAAACTGTATATCCAACAGGATCACTTTGTGTAAGTGCAAATGCTGCTTTGTTGATTTCATCTTCCTGGCCAATTTCTGGGATGGCCTCATTTCTTTTAAAAAAACCTGTACTGGTGAAGTTGAATCTTGAATCAGCAAGTGACACTTGTGTTATTGTATCTTGAGATGCTGCTGTTTGAGTTGCTGATTCTGCATCTTTTGCAGTTGTTATGGATTTCAAGCATTGTAAGGCATCGTTAAAAGCAGATTTTAATTGCCTGTCCCTGTGTAAATCTTTTTCAACGCGATCCTGCACAACGACCAGTTTTTGGACAAAGGGTTCTTGTTTTTCAAGCAGTTGGATAATATAATACCCTTTATCCAGACCAATAATATCACTGGTCTGATTTTTTTCCAGAGTGAAAGCACTGCGTGCAAATGAATAACGATCCCTGAATAGTGTCGAAGGTCCTCGCTGACCAAAAAATTCTGTGACAACTGCGGAAAGTCCACTGGCTTTAGCTGCCACTGTAAGGGGATCATCGTAAATCGTATCATAAAAACTTTCAGCAGCATCATAGGCCCGGTTGTCAGCTTCTTCATCAATGAGCTTTTGACGAATTTCCGGGGTGGCACCACCAAGGGTTAACGCAACAGCTTCATTTACATTTTCTACTTTAATAATATGCCATCCAAAGGATGTGCGAACCGGCTCACTGATTTCACCTGCTTTCATTGAAAACGCTTTATCTGAAAAAGGCTTGACCATGTCTTCACGTTTAAAAGTGCCCAGATAGCCACCACGATCTTTGCTTGGGCCTTCTGAAAATTCACGTGCCAGTTCGGCAAAATCAGTATCTTTTTCTTTTGCTTTTGTATAGATTTCATCGGCACGAACTTTAACTGCAGCATCTTCTTCAGAATCGGCAGACGCTTCAGATTTAAACAATATATGTCTGGCTTCAACAGTTTTGGGCGATTCAAATTCGCTTTTGTTTGTTTCATAATACATTTCAATACGTTCATCACTGACTGTTATTTCAGGTTTATATTTATCTTTTGAAAACAAAACATAAGCAACCTTAATTTCCAACTCGGTTTTATAATCATCTTTATTGGCTTCGTAATAGGTTTCAATTTCTGCCTGTGTGGGGGAAATATCGGTATAACTATTTGATTCAAATGCCGCATAATCCAGATTGACCATTTCATTATTATAGTTAAACCATTCTCGTGCTTCATCATCAGAAACTTTAACACTGCCCATTACCAGCTCTCTTAATTTTCCAAGCAGCAAGGACTGACGTTGGGAGACCTCAAATTGTTCAGGAGACATACGATTTCTTCTTAAAACATTTATGTAATAACGATTATCAAAAATTCCATCCTTTTGGAAATAGGATATGGACTGAATGGATTTGGCCAGTTCATCATTTGTAACCCGAACATTAAGGCGTCTGGCTTCCTGAATGATTAACTCTCTTTCAATTAATGTATTGACAACTTGTTGTTTAATATTCAGCGCATCCAGCATTGATTCATTAAAATTATCTCCAAACTGACGCTTATAACCCTCAATTAAATTGTTGTATGCATCATAGTACTGATCAATTGTAATCACATTACCATTGACTTCAGCCACGCGATTAATTTTTTCCTCGCGAAAAGAGCCAACTCCCCAAAAAACGAATACAATAACAATTGCACTCAATATAAACTTGATAAACCATGATGTTGCATGCTTACGCATTAAATAAAGCATTGATTCAACCTCTTTTTGTTTGCGTACGAAATCGTACCATTATTTATTTGGTTATCAGCATCCTATACAATAATGCGCTCATTGAATACGATGCCTTAAAGTTAAATAGATATATTTAACATCTGCTATGAAAAAGGTCAATTGTTATTTGATCAAAATGCATGAAAGAAAGGAATGTCTGGAAAAAATTAATTACCCCTTTTTTGCGGGATGCGTTTATTGAAAAATGATTATTGCCAAAATGTCCGACTTTTTTGACATGCGCCCATGTTCTTTTTATCAGATATCCATTAACTGGCAATATTTTTGCATTTTGCATCTTTTGAAATCTAAAACCTGTAATCAGAAGAGAATAAATGATAGGTCGTAAACAAATATTGTTCATACTCATACTTTGCCTGCTGTTATTTCAATTATCATGTAACAAGAATAATTCATCAAACATACACCTGGCTTTAGTAGCCCCTTTGTCGGGAGAGTCGTCTTCTGTTGGCAAGGCTTATTTGAATGGTGTGCGGATGGTGCTTGATGATATTAATCAGCAGGGTGGAGTGAATGGTAAACAGATCATTCTTGATACCTATGATGATCGAAATAAACATCAACTTGCCACAAAAAGAGCTGAAGAAATTATACAAAGGCAACAGGCGGTGGGTGTTATTGGTCATCACTACAGTTCATGCTCAATTGCTGGGGGGGACATTTATAAACAATATGGTATTCCTGCAATTTCACCTACTTCAACCAATATAAATGTAACTTTGAACAATCCCTGGTACTTCAGAGTAACATTTCATGATAATTATCAGGCGCGCTTTCTTGCAAATTATGCTGTCAAAATCCTACAAAAAAAACATTTCATTTTGATTCGGGAATCACAAGCTTATGGTTCATATTTATCAAAAATTTTTGAACAAAAAATAATGCGGCTTCAGGGTGATTTTCACGAAAAACATACGTTTAATACTCAAAAAAGTTCAATAGAAAAGCAGTTGCAGGAAATTGTTCAATCAATACATCAAAAAAAATATTCAGAAGATGATACGCTAATATTTATCGCATCACATGTACCTGAAGGAATACAATTGATCAAGATGATTCGAGAAAACAACATGAATCATGTCATTTTACTACCGGATTCTTTTGCAGGAAAATCTTTTGTAAAAAAAATCATATCATTGCCATTAGAAAAAATGAGCCCTGGTTATTATACCAACAATATTTATGTAGCATCACCTTTTATATATGACATTGCCAACAAATCTGCTCAAATTTTTAAGCAACAATATACTGAAAAATATGGCGATGCCCCTGACTGGCGTGCTGCTTTTGCTTATGATGCGGCCAGAATAATGATTCATGCAATACAAAAGACTCGAATTACTGGAGACTGGGAAGTTTTAAAGCAAGAACGACAAAGCATTCGTGACTGTCTCTTATCCATGAATACTAGAGCAAAGGGAATTTATGGATTAACCGGCTTGACTTGGTTTAACAGGAATGGCGATTCTGAGAAGCCACTTTCCATTGGAACATTTTATCAAAAAAATCTTGTTTCTGCATCTACACAGCTGAAAGTCGTCGATCGATCTTATTCAGAGAAAACCATCCAAAAAAAAATTGATGATCACTCCATTGTTGTTATTGATGGTCAATACATGAATCTTACCAATGTTATTAATACCGGCATTCATATTAACAGCATTGAAGAAGTTGATTATAACGATCAAACTCATCTCCTTGATTTTTATATCTGGTTTAAATACAATGGCAATATTGATGTTAGTAATATCCATTTTTTGAATGTCAAAACCCCTGTAGTATTAGGAAATCCCATACAAAAAGAAGAATTAAATGGGGAACACTATGAAATGTATCATGCTAGAGGTAAGTTTGCATTGAATACTTCAGAAATGTTTGTGGAAGCTGGCAGCAATATGCTGGGTTTTTCATTTCATCATTCAACAAAAACGGTGAAGAATCTTGTTTATGTCAGTGATATTAGTGGAATGAATAATAATACTGACCAAATCATGATAGAACATCTCAACTATTCTCTACCGATGGTATCCAATACCGGCTATTTTGTACAAAAATTGATATATTTTTCAGATATTGTTTACAAAAATGTTTTTGGCAATCCAAAATATCTTACAGATATCGAAAATGGCGGCGTTATATTTTCATGCTACAATTTTTTCATTCGTATCAGTGAAAAAAAAGTATCATTTCGACGAATCTCCGGTAATTTTTATCTAAATTTTTTTTTAAGTGCAACATCTATATTGATCATAATCATAATGGTTATTGTCTTTAAATCTTTTATATCAAAATATCCAAGAATGAGCTGGTTGCTTCAGTTTGTTTCTTGTTTTGTATTATTGATATATAGTGAACCTCTTTTTTTGATATATTTTGGAGAAAATGAAAACTTAAGCTATTTTTCAACAATTAAACTTGTATATGATATTCTCTGGTGGATTGTACCGGCAATACTAATTAATCTGGCTGTTAAGAGATTTATCTGGGTACCGCTTGAGCAAAAAACCAATCGAAACATTCCAAAAATTGTGACAAATTCAGTTGTTTTTTTCGTGTATTTACTAACGTTTTTTGGAATTATTGCTTATGTTTTTGATCAAAAATTAACAAGCATCCTTGCCACTTCAGGCGTACTGGCAATGATTATTGGACTTGCCATTCAGGTGAATATTGCCAATATATTTTCCGGTATTGTTATCAATGTTGAACAGCCTTTTCGCGTGGGTGACTGGATAAAGATTGACCATAAATTCAAAGGGAAAGTTATTGATATCACCTGGAGAACAACCAGAATTCTTACCCAGCAGGGAAATATACTTTGTTTCCCAAATAGTTATACATCTGAGTCTCCAATAAATAATTACTGCTATCCAGATCAACACGTCTGGGTTAAAGTGATTATTCACGTTAACCCGACATATCCACCTGAAAAAATCAAAAAAATATGTTTGGATGCGATGCTTTCTATTGATGGATTGGTCAAGGATTCTGAACCATTGATACGATTTCAACTCAGTGACTGGTCTGCAGATTACATTCTTTTATTTTGCATTAATGATTATGAAAAGAAAATGCAATACAAGAGTGAAGTTTATGAACGAATTTGGATACATCTTAATCGAATTGGAATTGAGCCTGCGATTCAAAGGCA
>Ga0272440_1001665_pt1 | contig 17979 bp, 7 predicted proteins | sample SSMMMBAug17_FD_192440 | JGI IMG/M metagenome (GOLD analysis project Ga0272440, IMG submission 192440) | Marine sediment archaeal communities from Little Sippewissett salt marsh, Falmouth, MA, United States - SSM-MMB-Aug17 | ecosystem: Environmental > Aquatic > Marine > Wetlands > Sediment ...
TTTCAATATTTTGAAAGGGGTACTTAATATACTTAATTTTTCCTTTTTCTCTATTGTCAAGAATTTCTTGGAACTGATCTATTTTTAAGTCTGAAATTGTATTTTTTCCAGTCAGCGTTTTTTGGGGATGTACTTTCAGATTTCCTTTTGAGTCCATAATAAAAGTATAGCCAGTATCACCAATTGTTGAATTGAGAATTGTATCATTTAATCCGGAGCATTGCATTGGTATGCCAACATAAAGTGCACCAATTAGCTGTTGGTGAATATCAAATAAAGGTTTATAAACTGTTAGATACCAGGCATTAACAACAAAGGCTTTTCCTGTGTAAGTTTTTCCTTGCAAAAGTGTATTCACAACTTTGTTTCGAGAACCATCTGATTGAATTGCAGGAATATAAGTCCCAATTGCCCTCTTTCCATTTAATTTTTTAACATTCGTAGCAATGCGAAGCATATCCCCTCGATCATTCATTTTTTGAAAAATAGTACAGGTCATGCTTGTCATTTGCTGAACCTGATCAACAATTATGGTCTCATTTTTAAAGGAATCGTTCTTTATGATGGGTCGATTGTTTATCAGCATTTGTGGAATATTCAATTGATTGGATTTTTTTGTAAATTGATCCATTACGTGCCATTGATCTCGGATAGAAGATAACTGAACTTTTTTTACAAGGTTTTCTGCTGTTTGCAGTCCTAATTCAAGTTTTTCTATTAACAATCGGCTTTCAATTTTGCAGGCATCAAGAATACTTTTTACTATTTGTTGAATATCTTTTTTTGTCTCTTTTTCAACAGTTTGTTCTACCTTAAAATACTGTTGAATGGATTGTAAATTTGCAACGCGCATTGTTATTCGTTCCGCCTGCTTGATTATGGGAGAAACTTTATAATGTTCAGCATGTACCCCTTCTTTTAACGTTTCTAAAGCCAGTGACTTCATCCCGCTATAGCTATGTTTTATTGTATCTTTTGCAAAAGTGTTAAATTTGTACATATTGAAAATACTGATGCTCATTACTGGCACAACTGCCAGGGCAATGCTGATTAAGATCAGTCTGGTTTTTAAAGAAATTGATGATAGCATATGTGTCTCCTTTTTACTTGATAATGGAATTGTAAATATTAATTGTTAATAAAACTAATACATTATGTTTAAATATCATATTGGTAAAGCTATCTTAAGTCAATAAAAAAGTTTATTATTATCTAAATTTATTGAAAAATATTTGTAATGACCTACACATACGCCCACAAGTCATCATGTTCAAATGCTGAGGGCCATTCTGTCAATTTCAACATTCGAGATTCCATGATATTTACCAACAACACGCCAATCTTTTACAAAAGGCTCTCCGAATTGGAATGGATCGATATTATCGCTCATTTTATTTTAACGCCAAAATAATGTAATATTTTTGAAACAATTCGTTTTGGAATATCTTCATCCTGCATCTTTGATGATTCCACATTTTCTAGAATTGATTGCGTTCTTTGTTTTCTTTGAATCAAAACTTCTCCCAGCAATGAAGATATTTCTGGTTGTTCTTCAATGATTGGTGCAATGTCTTGTTTACTGATTTCTACAAGATATGTATCTGTTAAAGATTTAACATTGGCACTACGCGGTTCGCCTGTCAATAGTGCCATTTCGCCAAAAATGTTTTCCGCACCCAATCGACCGACTTCAATATCTTTGCCTTCAATATTAATTGTAATCGATACGACCCCTTCAACGATAATATAAAGCGAGTCTCCATCATCACCTTGACTGACAATCTTTTGCGTTGCACGAAAATGGTGATGTTTTATTCTTTGGCTGATAAAAGTTTGGTCTTTCTCTGAAAAATGCTTAAACAGCTCAATTCCTTTTAACAAATCTATTGATTGAATGGTTTCATCTTCTTCAATGGGTACATCGCTGGTCATATAGATGCGATGGCGTTGCATGGCCAGTTGAATTTTTGCTCGCTTCAAATGAATAAATACTCGATTCCAGACAATTTCTTCAATTTGGGTTTTCAAGTGGTAGTTTTCAGAACAATAAAAAACACCATACATCGTAGAAAATTCCGTTGTGCCTTTAAACCGAACAAATGGCATCGGTTTCTGGTTGATTTCTTTTACAGATAGTAAGGCATCCAGAATGATCTTTTTGACACGTTCAGGTGAATGAGATGGATCTATGTGAATAATAAAATGGTGTTCAAAAATTTTATTTGGATAACTATAGTTGGTAATTTCACAATCAGACACCATGCTGTTAGGGACATTGTGAATACTGTTATCTCTACATTGAATTCTGGTGCATCGCCAATTGATATCCAGAACTTTTCCTTCTTTTAATTCACCAATTTTAACCCAGTCTCCAGTTCGAAATGTTTGCTCAACATTTAATGCAATGCCAGAAAAGATATTAGAAATATTTACCTGTACAGCAAGCCCGATAATCATTGCAAATACACCTGATGTTGCAAGAATACCTGTGATTCTTTCATCAAAAACAAAGGCGACAATTCCAAAAATTGATAACAAAATAATGATAAATGCTATAAATCGTCTGGCAACTGTCGGTATTTTGCGCTGTGTTTTGTTTTCAAGTGGCGTCCAGATAAATCGTTTGATTGCGAGATTTAAACAAAAAGCAGGGATCAACCACCATAGAATGTCAAAAAAACGCTTGAACGTTCGCACATTATCCATGCTAATTTTATCAATCAGGTTATTTAATACAAATATTTCACATGTGAGTAAGGCAATGAAAATAAAACTGATCTGGACAATCCATACAGAATTGCTATATGTTTGAAAAAAAATACGCTTCCGAATCATGAATGCAAGGCATAAAACAATGAGTATACTGATAATCAAAACTTTAATCGTGAACCCACCTGGAAATATTTCGTATAAAAGGTTTACACCAAATTTAGATCGTTTGATCCGAACGCCGAGATTGAATTGTGAATATTTAATGACGCCACCATTGATATCCAGATACTCCGGTACACCCAATGCACTTTCTTCAGAAACACTCTGGAAAAAATTAATTTGATCAGCGCGCCAACCATAGGATGGATTCAGAATATTTGGCGAATTAATTTGTGAAAGCAATCCTTCTTGATCATTCATTCCCATACCAATCATATCAACAACGTAAATCAAATGGTTTCGATCGTGCTTTTGATGGTGAAAAGCAATCCCTAACAGATGTTTTCCAAATGGAAGTTTATAAGTTAATGAATCCGCTTTGAACCTTCCTTTTAAATGATATAAGTGATAATGAATTCCATCATCAGAAACATGCTGTGAAAGTTGTTTCATAATAATAGGCATTGCTGCATTATGAAAAACAATATTTTCTGTATCCAGATCTCCACGAAATCGAAACCAAAGATGGCAATCAATAGAATATAAAAGATTATTCATATTGATATCATACAATTCATTAATTTGTATGCCTGTATAAACCACACGTGTTTTTGTTAACAGTTGATTGTCTAGCATTATTCGTTCATTTTGTGCTTGTCTGGATTGCTTTGGAATTTTACCAGTCACTTGAAGCTGATTCATTGCAGAGATTATTTTTCCATTCTTGTAAACACCCACTGATACAGGTTTTGGAGCGTCGCCATTAATATCATAATAATTGTAACCAGTGACACCTTTAATGGACTTATCAATACTGGAAATTTTAGAAAGTTCATTTCTAATGGCATTTCGTTCTTCTTTTAAATTTTTTTTATTTTTTGGATCAATACATCGAAGAATTGCATGATAAAGAACTTTCGTTGTATCATAAGCAAAAGCAGCGTGCCATCCAGGTTCCTTGCCAAATTGATGTCTGTATTGATTCCAGAATTGTTGTGCGTCTTCATTGGCTGTATCATAAATGATTGGGGTGATAACATAGATTCCATTTGTGTAATAACCTGGACACTCGTTTTCTTCAGGAAACTTTTCAAAGCCCTTTTGGAAGGTTTTCGATGCAAAAGCATCTGGTGTAATAATTGGGAGATCAATGCTATTATCTTTTATTGTTTTGATAAACTTGATGCCTTCACTCGAATGCATGGCAAGAAACAAAACATCCGTGTCTTCTTGCTTCTTTAAATTTTGAACAATTCGGAGTATGCGTTTATCTAAATCCGGATCTTTGACCTTAAAAGTTTTTTTAAATGCAATGGAAAGCCCCGATCGTTTGCATTCTTCTTCAAATACTTTGCCAAGATATGTGCCATAGCTTTGATCTTCTTGAATGATACTTACATGCTTTTTTTCGAGAACCTCCTTAACATATATCGCAAGGTAGATACTCTGCAAATAATCATTAAAAATGGTTCTAAAATACCATTGATTGTTGCGGGTAACCAGAATATTGGTTGATGCTGGCGAGATAGCTGGAATTCCAATATCTTTATACACTTTACCGGCTCGAATTGAACATGAACTATAATGATGGCCGATAACTGCAACATGGCGTTTTTGATCGGCGATCTTTTTTGCAACTTCATAGGCTTTATCTGCATTATTTTGATCATCAAAAATATCAATGGCTAATGGGATTTTATTTGATGAAGTATGGCTGCTTTGCATATTTTGAAGACTTAATCGTATTCCCTGAACAAAGGATTCTCCATTTACAGCATATTGACCAGTCATTGGACCGACAACAGCAATACTAATATTTTCGGCAATTTTCTTTTGTTGACAATAATAATATCCTGTAAGTATGATAATTAGAAACAAAACGATTAAACTGATAATTTGATTTTTTTTCATAGTTTGGGCCTGTCAGAAAGTGACATTTTATCCTTTTTTATACATTTAAACAAAATGCTTGTTATGCAGTATAGATACTTTATATTATTTATAAATTTCAATACAACATATCACAGTCTACAATAAAAGTGTATTAAATTTTATTCAGTACGGATAGGTCTACAAGTGTATACATTTTTTTTCTTAGACCTGAAAGGGCGGCAACATACCTGCCCAGGGCAACGCCCTGGGTAAAGATTAACCCATATTTAAGCCCTGTAAGGGCGCAACATAAAGACAAATTAAAAAAGACGCATTCTAAAAATGTAACGCCCTTACAGGGCTTAAAACTTTTTATATCTTACCCCAGTGCGTTGCCCTGGGCTGGTATGTTGCCGCCTTTTCAGGGCTAAGAAAAAAAATGTATACACTTATAGACCTATCCGATTCAGTAGATCAATTCTGAAGGAGGGTTTTGTATATTATATTTGATTATTAAAATAAAAATGGCTGGCAAAATTGTTGCCCGTAATTACAGATATCTGACTATGATTGTCCAACTTTGGTTTTTCCTGGCATAAATATTGCCATAAAAGTGTATAATATACCAACACTAAGAATGTATAAATAATCGTTTGTCCTTTTTTTAGAATTAGCATTTTCAGAATTAAAAGAATTATCAGAATTAAGAAGAACAATCTAATTCTCTTAGGAACTCTCGGAAAATAAGTTCCCCATTTTCAAAAATTCGGACAGATCGGACAAGTCCGACTTGTCTGACTTTACCGAATGGGGAAATTATTTTCAGAGCATTCCTTAATTCTAAGAATTCTGATTCTAAAAAGGGACAAACAAATTTTTTTCAAGGCAATTATTATGCAAGGGAAAGACCAAAGTTGGGCGATCATAAGTCCTGAGGTTGAACGCGTTTTTGATAATTTCCTACACAATGACAAAATTGTTTGACTTAGTTGAATAATATTTTTATATTTTTTTAATATTGCTTGATTTTTACCCAGGGCGTTGCCCTGTACTGTTATGTTGCCGTCCTTTCAGGGCTAAAAAATAAATGTATGACTTTTTGGGAATACGCCGTAACTTATTATCAGAGATTTCCTAAGGAAAAATTATGATCACCATACCATCGTATAAAAGCATATACGAAATTTACAAAAGTAGCCGAACCATAATATACAAAGCGATTTCAAAAAATGATAATTGCCAGGTGATATTAAAAATTCTCAATGTTGCCTATCCAACAGAACATGATTTAATACGTTATTATCACGAACATGATATTTTATGTCGACTAAGTGGAACACCGAATGTTTTACAAATTAAAGATATTATCAAATATCACAATACAATCGTTTTGGTATTCCATGATTTTTATGGCATTACATTATCAAAATTTATCAAATCTCGAAAAATTGATATTCTAACTTTTTTAAATATTGTTCAAAGAATTGTTGAGGCCTTACAGGCTATTCATTCCTCAGATATAATCCATCAGGCGCTTTATCCAAATCATATACTTATTCATCCGAAAACACACGATATCTGTATTATAGGTTTCGATCAGGCGCTGATACATGGTGATCAAAATTTTCAAGGATCTATTGAAGACAGAAACAGTGAAGAGCTTCCTTATATTTCGCCTGAGCAGTTTAAACGAGATCAGAAGGAAGCAGGTTTTGCTTCTGATTTTTATTCATTGGGGATAATCTTTTATGAGCTTCTCCTCGGTAAGCCCCCTTTTATGAATGATGATCCTTTGGAATTGATACATCAACATACCACATTAGATCCGAAAAAGCCTAAAGATATTGATTCAAACATTCCACATGTTATTTCTGAAATTATTATGAAACTTTTGAATAAAAATCCAAATCACCGATATCTAAGTGCAGAGGGCCTTATATCTGATATTCTTTGCTGTAAAGAGATGATTCAACAAAATGGAGAGATTCAAAACTTTAAAATAGCCCAAAAAGATCATAACAAGCGTATTTTATTTAAAAATATTTGTTATGGAAATCAGCGAGAACAAAATGAAATCATTAAAAGATTTAACCGCTTAAAAAAAATTCGAAAGAAATCTAAATCAACTAAAATAGTAGACCCCAACGAAAGTTTCATGATCCAGGCGATCAAAATATCAGGTCAGGCAGGAATTGGAAAAACATGTCTTGCCAAAGAAGCCATACAATATATTTCACATAATGAAGGTTATTGTATTCGCGGAAAATTTTTAAGAATTCCTGAAAGACCTTATCATGCTTTTGTTCAGGCATTTGAAGAACTCGCTCAATATCTTTTAGCTGAAAATGACATTGTTCTTGCCGAATTAAAAAATAGCCTTCAAAAAAATCCAGCGATAAATACAAGTTCCTTGGTTTCACTTATTCCTGCATTTAAATATCTGTTTGACATGGGTAGTAGCTTTGAACACTCCTCGGTTATTCCAGGCGCGCAAATATTGGTCCGATCCATTGGAGCATTGCTATCTGACATTTCACGATTAATTCACCCGATTGTCATTTTTTTGGATGATTTTCATTTGGCTGATTCAGCTTCCCTGCGTTTTCTTTATGAACTGTCCTTTGTTCAAAATGCTTATGTAATGATTATGGTTGCCTATCGTCATTTTGATACAGTTCATTATGACCAATTATTACCTGTATTTGAAAATTTTTCAGAAAAATCAATTATTGAGATAAATCTTAAGCCACTTAATCTTTCAGATATTCAATCATTTGTCGCAGCAACATTGGACATGTCTGAATCCAGTGTAATAGATTTTGCCCGCATTATTTGGGAAAAAACCAATGGAAATCCATTTTTTATGCGTGAGTTTCTTGTTAAGCTGAATCAATCCCAACTTCTTTTTTACAATCATGAAAAAGGTCAGTGGCAATGGGATATCAAAGCTATTTCAAGCCAAACAATAACAGAAAATGTTGTTGAATATATAACTGAAACAATTCAAAAAATGGATAGATCTTCTCGAACTTTACTTGAATGGGCAGCAAGTATTGGATATGAATTCTCTTTGGAAACGCTCGCACAAATATGCGATATTCCTAAAAAAGAAATATCTGTTTTGTTATGGAAAGCCGTTCGAAAAGGACTGGTTCTGCCGCTTATTTCTGAATATCATAATACAAATTTGGATACATTCATAAGCAAAGGTGAACCCCTTACAAAGTATCGTTTTTCTCATGAAAGAATTCATCGTGCATTTTATACCCGAACAACGAATCAACAACGTCAGATGATGCATTTTCGAATTGCCAATTATTTTTATTCTCATAATCAATTTTCAAACAATGAAAACATCTTTTTTGGGGTGAATCAGTTGAATCTGGCCAATTTAATACAAGAACCTTTTGATATTCACCAAACAATACACTTAAATATTAAAGCAGGAAAACATGCGAGAAATATATCTGCTATTGAACCAGCATACACCTACTTTGTAAAATCCATTGAATTGATTGAAAGATATTCTCATGACAGCTTTGAAGATCATATTGTTTTTATTGCTTATTACGAAGCAGCACGCTGCGCTTTACTTATGGGAATGTTTGATAAAATTACTGAATATGCAGAAAAAGCAGATATTTATTGCGCAAATATTCGAGAACTTGCGCGTATACAAGAATTAAGAATTTTTGCAAGTGGCGCCCAAAATCAACCCGAACAAGCAATCAACCTAGCAAAAGATGTATTGATCAAATTTGATATGAATTTTCCACAAGAATTTTCAAAAAGCTCGGAAAAACAAACAATATTAAGTTTGCTATCCAAAATTACTTCAATGGGTATATCATCATTAAGTAAATTGCCTAAAATGCAAAATCAAGATAAGCAGACCATTTTAAGAATATTATCAGCCATTCATGCACCTGTTTTTTATTCCAAGCCAGAACTCTATTCATCAATTGTTTGCAAGCAAATGGAAATGATATTCGCATATGGCAATTCCCTTCAATCAATCAGTACTTTTTGTGCTTTTGCAGCATTGTTATGCAGGCATAAAATGCATATCCATGAGGCAATTAAAATTGCAAGACAAGGGATTCTTTTGAGTAAAGATTACAATAATGAGGCCTTTAGTATCCGGGCAATATTTATTTCTTATTCTTTTGTTTTTCCATGGAAATATTCTATTGCCAATGGATTAAAAATGCTCAGAAGTGGATATGAAAGAGGGTTGAAATGTGGTGAATTTGAATACTGTGTGTATTGTATTCGGACATATTTTTTTCACGCCTTTGTATCAGGAAAAAAATTGACAGATATCTCAGATGAATGCAGTCAATATGAAATACAATTAAATCGTTTTTCAGCCAATGCATCACGATCGTTTCTGTCTGATCTTAAAAAACTTATTGAAATATTTACCCATTCCGGTATTTCAAGTATCACAGAATTTCAGGAAAAAAAGACTCAAACAACAACGCCAATTCAGGAGCAATTTTATTTACAAAAAATTATTTCTGTTTATCATTTTATTGATTCTGAAATAGCTGCTGAGTGTCTGGATGATGAATATGTCAATAGCATACCAATAAATTATACAATTATTCAACCCTTGCTTCATTTTTATGAATCGATGATATTGCTTGATATCTATTTAAAAAGACCTGAAAGGCAAAAAAAGATCATATTAAAATCCATTGACCATAAATTAAAATATTTAAAACAATTTACTGATTTAAATCCCAAAAATTTTTCTCACTATTATGCATTGGTAAAAGCCGAAAAAGCGCGTGTTCTATTTCAGATTGATAAGGCAATGTCTTTTTACGATCAAGCAGTCGATCTGGCAAGGGATAATGGGAATATGAACGATCAAGCATTAGCAAATGAGCGTGCTGCAATTTTTCATAGTAAAGAAAACCGTATACGTATTGCCAGCCTGTACATGTGGGATGCGATTTATTGTTATTCTCGTTGGGGTGCATTTGCCAAAGTTGCATTTCTGGAAAAATCGTATCCTGAATTATTGCTGAATGAACAACTTGATCGAAATTCATCCCCTCAGGCGCAATTATATCAACCCGTCCAATCTAGAGATAGTATTGATTTAAGTGCTATCATTCAAATGTCACAAGCACTTTCAGAAGAAATTGTTTTTCAAAATCTTGTGAACAAATTGATGAAAACAGTTATTGCACATGCCTGTGCTAAAAAGGGTTTTTTAATCGTTCAAGCAGACAATGAATTGATTATTGAGGCAGAAATGAATCCTGATAAATCCAGTGATGTCCAAATATGTAGTGAGCCTGTTGCTGTATCTAAGAGTATATCATTGGCCGTCGTTAATTATGTAACACGTACACAAGACAATATTGTTTTATCAGATGCATCCAATGACATTCGATTTATGCATGATCCATATATTTCATCAAATTCTCCCAAATCTGTAATGTGTATTCCAATTATTCGTAAAAAGGAACTGACCGGTATTTTATATTTAGAAAATAATGTAACGTCTGGCGTTTTTACTAAAAAGCATGTTGCAACATTGGAATTATTAGCAGCACAGGCGGCAGTTTCAATAGAAAATGCACGTTTATATGATGCCTTAAAACAATCTGAATATCAATATCGTTCATTAGTAGAAAATGCCATTGAGGGAATTTTTCGATTGGATGCTGAGGGAAAATTCATTCGCGTTAATCCTGCTATGCTATCAATGCTAGGATTTTCAAACTTTAAGGAACTCACGCATGAAATTCCTGATTTCTTTTCAGGTAAAATTATAGAAAAGAAAGATGCAGAAACGATCCTGTCTGTAATTCGAAAAGAATACTATATTTCAGGATTTGAAACCTGCTGTCATCTGAGAAAAAATAGAATTATTTGGGTTACAATAGCAGCACAAAGCATTTTAGATAGACATGGAAATGTGCTGTATTATGAAGGTGCCTTAATTGATATTACTGAGCGTAAAGAGAAAGAAAGACTTGATCGCGAAAGACGTGCTGCTGAAAGTGCGAATAAGGCAAAATCTGAATTTTTAGCGGGTATGTCTCATGAAATACGAACACCCATGAATGGAATTATTGGGATGATTGATTTACTCCGTAAGACACCTTTAAATTCTGAACAGCATGAGTTTTTAGAAGTTATTTATTCCTCTGCACAGGGCCTCGTTCATTTAATAAATGATATATTGGATTATTCCAAAATTGAAGCGGGTAAATTAGAATTAACTATGAAACCCTTTCATTTAAAAAAATTAATTTCAGAGGTGTATCGTGTTTTTCAGGCAAATGCATTAAAAAAAGGCCTGGTTTTTAATATGAATTACGATGCCAACTTACCGGTTGCTTTCTCTGGTGATGCACTTCGTATTCGTCAAATAATTACCAACCTTGTAAGTAACGCTGTTAAATTTACAGAGAACGGCCATGTATTTTTAAATGTAAGACAAGGATTGAATTCCACAAAAAAGATACATGTAGAAATTATTGTCGAAGATACTGGAATTGGATTAAGTGAATCTTCATTATCACGTATTTTTCAAAAATATGTACAGGCTGAAAATACTGTTTCAAGCGGATACGGAGGAACAGGTTTAGGGCTTTGGATTATCAAAATGCTTGTTGATAAAATGGCAGGTGAAATTTCTGTGAAGAGTCAACTTGACAAAGGCAGTCAATTCATAGTTGTTTTGCCATTAATTCCAGTTGATAGTACCCAACTGCCATCAATCGAATCTATTCAGGATATATCTGAATCAGCCTTTACACATGAATACAATGCCAGAATTTTACTTGTTGAAGATAACATAACAAATCAGTATGTCACGTCAATGTTACTCAAAAGATTTGGATGCACTATTGTTGTTGCCAAGAATGGAAAACATGCTTTGGAAATATTAAAAGAGGAATCCTTTGATATTGTTTTTATGGACTGTCAAATGCCAGTAATGAATGGATATGATGCAACGAAACATATACGTAAACTAAAATGGATAAAAGATATTCCAATAATCGCTGTAACAGCAAATGCCTATAAGAAAGATTTGGATTATTGTCTTGAGTGCGGAATGACCGACTACATCGTTAAACCAGTACAGAAAGAAACAATAGCCCGGATATTACATAAATATTGTAATGCCAATGAAAAGACTAATTCATCATTGAAAATTCTTTCTGAAGCACATGATTTGGAATTAATTGATATGAACCATATCGCATCTTATGTGGGGAATGATATCAATGAAATCCATTTGGTCATGTCAATATTTCTTAATGATATTGATCCACAGTTAAACGATTTAAAAATGGCAATTGATATCAAAAATCATCTGGAAGTTGCCAGGGTAGCACATGGAATTAAAGGCGCATGTTCAGATATAGGCAGTAGAAAGATCAAGGATGTTGTGATATCAATCGAACATGCCGCAAATAATCATGAAATAGATAAATATCGTAAACTATACTCAGAACTTGAACAATTCGTTCAAACATTAATGAAAACGATCAGAAATATTACACCCTGATTTGTCCAAATTGTTTTTCCTTTCATTAAATATCAAACCTGTCCACCAATTGAAATAGATCTGAAGCCAACTGATCAAGATGAACTGATGACAAATGCACATCCGTGATTTCATCCTTTGTATCAATAATTGATTTTCCTACTCCTTGAATATTCATACTAACCACTTGAGCTCCCTTGGCAGAATAATCAACATTCTCAGTAATTGTTTGAACATGCTCCAGTAAGTTTTCCATCTGCCTTGCAATTTCACTGGAATTCTTGTTTGCCAGATTTGCACTGACAGAAATCTGCTCTGATACAAGGGTTTGCTCTTCTACTGATGCAGATATCGTTTTTGAAGAGTCTGCCATATGATTAATTGTCGTAACAATATCGTTGATCATTTTGATAGAATCATCAATTAATTCCAAAACAGAAGTAATTTTTTCTGATATATTGATCGCAGCTTTTGTGCTTTGCTCGGCAAATTTCTGAATACTTTTGGCCACAACAGTAAAACCTCGTCCCGAATCTCCCGCAGAAGCTGCCTCAATTGCAGCATTTAGGCCGATCAGATTTGTTTTATCTGCAATGGACATTATGATATAGGTAATTTCTTCAATTTGTGTTGCAGCATTATTTAATGAGGATATTGTTTGAACAGTCTTTTTTGCTTTTTGAACCGCTTTTTCCGCCACTTTTCGACCATTTCGTGCATTATTTTCAATACCACTCATTGCTGTAGATAACTGGTCAATGGACACTGCTACCGCATGAATATTGTTTGTCATTGCATCAGTCGATCTGGATATCTTTTCAACATTCCCTTTCATGCCATTAAGGGAATCTGCTATTGATGACATTGTTGATGACATTTCATAGGCTGAACTGACCACTGTATTGGAGCGTGATTCCATATCCTCAACATGGGTGTTTAATCGGCTAAAAATTTGAATAATCTGTTCGGACTCTTTTGATAATTTTCTGCCATTATCCTGAGCCAGGCTCAAAATCTCACGGAATGCTTTGATAACTCCATTGTATGCCTGAAATATCTGTCCAATTTCATCCCTGGATTTGGGGTGATGTGATACCGTTAGATCAAATGAAGCCAAACGATTGGCAACGCGATTGATAAATGTTAAGGGTCTTAGCACCAATTTGCGAAATTGCCAGATCTGAAAGATAATAAAGATAATTAAAATGAGCACAAAACCAACCATTTGAGCCATTATCATCTTTTTGAATTGTTTTCTATTGGACTCTGCAATACCTTGTATCCGATCTCTTAAATCATTAACATAACTTCCTTGGTTTGAATCTGATCCTATAGAATAAAAAGCATATACCTTCTGATCTCTTGATCCTTGTAGATTCGCAGAAACTATTTTGTCATAATTATTTCTGATATCTTCCGGAATTTTCTTACCAGTATGAACTTGATTATGATCTTTCCAAATAGAAAAGACGGATTGATTCTCCGAGTTTGTTATTGAAATAGCACTTTCCCCGGGTTGATTCAACCAGGCATGCATCCATTGTGGAATTGTTTCTAAGTGATGCGAAGGATCAAATTGCATATGCCCAAGTAATTGTGAAAAAACATCTGCTTTCCATTGAAAATCTGATAACTGACGCTTATCATTTATTTCTTTTTCTGTTTCTACAACGAGCTCAAAGTGATTTTTGTATGCTGTTGTAAAAGCTTCTGCCATCTTGTTTTCTACTGAGAACACAACCACACTGATAATTAATAGCATTAATGTAAGAATAATGCTCGTAACAGTTGTTATTTTAGCCTGTAAACTCCAGTCTTTCATAATTCCTCCTCATATCCGCATCCGATTGTAAATAAAAAGTCGCCAGATGATAAAGAATAATCTATCTTCTGAATGAAATGGCGATGTTAATTCTTTTGCTATTGTAGCTTTTTTAATGAAAGATCCACAACAGCTTTTATATTGTTTAGCGTTTCAATTAAGAAAGTACGTTGGTCTTCATTTTCAACAGCCTCAATCCCTTGATTGATATGTTTGATAAGCCTTACAGATAACTTTGAAATCATTTCCAACACATCAGGTTTTGACTGAGATCCTTTCTTTTTACGAGTAATTTTTCGAACATCATCACTCGTAAGTTTATTTTTTTTGATATTTGTAAAAAGATTCAACATTTCTGTGTGGCTTTCTTGTTTTGCAACTTCAACAAGAACGCGACGAGAAATGCTGTCGGCGCGCCGACACTCATCTTTGATTTTTGATGGGAGCCGATTCAAACTTAAGGTTTCAGTGATTGTACTTCTGCCTTTTCCGATTACATGGGCCAAATCCTGCTGTGTATAATTATAATGATCAATCATCTGACAGAGCGCCTCAGATTCTTCAATGGGATTGAGGTTTTCTCTTTGAAGATTTTCAATTAAAGCGATTTCAATGGGGTTTCCTTTGGTTAGTATGCAAGGTATTTTAGCAAGACCAGCCATTTTAGAGGCTCTCAAGCGTCTTTCACCTGCAACAAGAATTATTTTATCGCCATCTTTTCGAATGATTATCGGTTGAATAACGCCTGTTTGCTTAATTGATTCAGAGAGTTCTTGCAAAGCGATTTCATCAAAATATTTTCGTGGTTGATTTGGGTTTGGTGCAATTAATTCGGTTTCAACATAAAAAAAAGCACCATCTTGCACAAGACCGGTATTTGCAGGGTGGTCTTCAGTGCTTTGCTTTGGTTGGGATAGTTTGCTTTTTTTTTGCGCTAATTTATCTCTTATAGATGCCATATTGATGATAACTCCTCAGTTAAAGATTCATAATCCTGCGCACCTGGACTACTTGGTTTAAATGTAATGACAGGTTCCATAGCCATATGCGCCTGGTTTAAGGCTTCGTTCTGTCGAATTTTTGTTTTAAGAAGTATATCATTAAAAGGCTCCAATTGGTCCATTACCCAATCATTGGTTATTTTTTTTCTTGAGTCATATTTGTTTAAGAGGATTCGAACCATTTTTTCTTTCGGGTTATCCTCATTATTTCTAACATGTTCGATGGTATCCATAAAATCGGAAAAACCATCCAAAGAAAATCGCGCCATTTCACATGGAACCAGAATAAACTCGCTGGCAAATAAGGCGTTGATTGTCAAGGTTCCTAATGTTGGACGGCAGTCTATAATAATTAAATCATATTTTAAATGTTTAATGGCTTTGTGCAGCCGGGTTTCCTTAAACATTTCTGGGGTTAGTAATTGTTCAGCGCGATCCAGTCGAATATGTGATGGGACAAGTTGCAAACTTTCAATTTCGGTTTTTAATATTGCCTGCTCTATACTGAGCTTATTAACCAAGACATCATGTATCGCATATTGGTACGTATCAGGCTCAAAACCAAGGCCGATACTGGAATGCGCTTGAGGATCCAGGTCAATTAAAAGAACATTGTATCCGCGTTGCGCAAAACAACATGATAAATTTATGGATGATGTGGTTTTTCCTACACCACCTTTTTGGTTTAATACGGAAATTACTTTTCGCATCTTTGCTATTCCTGTTATTCAGTTATTGATATATTATTTATGCACGTTATCACAAATAATAGCGTTCATTTTTTATAAGGGAAAATTTTTCAATTAACTTCCTATTTACAAAGTAGTGAATTCTTCTTTTCATTATTGCTTCATAGTATTCCTTGAATTATCATTATATGTCAAGTAAAAAAAAGGTGATGAAGATTTTAAGAATAGATTTAGATAGAAATTCACGAAAAATAAAATTCTCTTTTTTTATAAATTTTATAGGTCGGAAAGGTCAGGTAAGTTGGAGAAATTTGACAGGTCAGACTTATCCGACGAGTCTGACCTGTTAACTTGGGTAAAAGTTATTGGTCAAAGGACTGCTTCAGCAATTCCGTGGCAATTTTTTCTTCCAAGGGCTTAGAAAAATAAAAGCCCTGAACAGATTCACATGACAAGTTTTTTAAAACAGACAACTGATCTTTTTCTTCAACACCTTCAGCAACAACATTCAGATTTAGATGATTTGCCAATGATAAGACAGTTTTTACAATCTCCATATCTTCATCTGAAGCGTTCATGTTGGCAATAAATGAGCGATCAATTTTAAGGCCATCAATGGGAAATCTGTTCAAGTATGATAATGAAGAATACCCCGTTCCAAAGTCATCAATGATTAATTGAATTCCCATTTGCTTTAAGGCTTTCATTTTTTCAATTGAAGCTTCTGCATAATCCATTAATACAGTTTCAGTTAGTTCAATTTTTAATTGACTGGGCTTACAATTGTTTTTTTGAATAGTCTTTGAGATAAATTCAATAAAATCCTGCTGCATAAACTGCTTACTGGAAACATTGACACTGATTGTCAGACCATTAAAATTAGAAATCATTGAGTTCCAACGTTTGATTTGCTGACAGGCTTCAGTTATAACCCACCTCCCTAAAGGTACGATCAGACCAGTCTCTTCTGCAAGTGGAATAAACCTGGCAGGAGATAATAAGCCATGTTCTGGATGTATCCATCGAACAAGGGCTTCAAATCCTTGAATTTTTTCTGATCCAGTTTTGATAATGGGTTGATAATGAAGCACCAGTTTATTTTCATTTATGGCATTTCTAAGATCATTTTCAATATTAACGGATTCAATCGCCTGCGTATGCATTTTTTTATTAAACACCTTAAAGCACGCCTTGCCTGATTCTTTTGCTCGATACATGGCAATATCAGCATCACGTAAAATATCCTCCGAATTAGAATAGCGGTCAACTTTAAAAATAATGCCAATACTTGCACTTACATGAATTTCATTGTTTTCAATAAATACAGGTTGTTGGGCTAGATCTCGAATGCGACGTGCAACGCGGATAACATCCTTCATCTCAAAAAATTCTTCTAAAATAATTGCAAATTCATCACCCCCCAGTCTGGCAACTGTGTCAACGGAACGAATGCATTGTTGAAAACGTTCTGACATTTCTTTGAGTAACTCATCACCCGCATGGTGGCCCAATGAATCATTTACGCGTTTAAAACGATCTAAGTCGAACAACAATAATGCATATTGATAATTCTTTCTTCTTTTTCTACGTTCGATAGCATGATTCAATCGCTCAATGAATAAGGCACGATTGGGAAGTCCGGTTAATGAATCGTAAAATGCCTTTTGATATAACTGTGCTTCAAAGGCTTTTCTTTCAGAAATGTCATTGTAAATGTAGAAAATGCCATCAATTGTGCCATCAATATGAATAGGATATCCCAACATAAATACCGGTATCATTCGACCATCTTTATGCTTTCGTACGGTTTCCTTATGAATGGTTTTTCCTTTCAATACGGTCTGGTTTATTGTGAGTATTTCATTCACCCGATCATCTGGGACAATGAGTTCACGATTATATTTGGATTTCACTTCATCAATCGTATATCCAAACATATTTTGAAATCCTTTATTCATTGACATGATTCTGCCCTTGGCATCAATTCTGACAATTGCCTGGGGTGAATTTTTAAATAATTGTTTGAAATACTCACGCTGTCGTTGAAGTGATACCATCACACGATTATATTTTTGGGCAATCGGCCCTATTTCTGTAAAAGGATCAACTGGTACACGAAGGGAAAGATCTCCTGTTTTTTCTTGTTCAGCCATTATGGAAAAAAGGCTTGATGTTTCTGTTTTCGCACCATGCTCAGATACATTTAAC
>Ga0272440_1001666_pt1 | contig 17970 bp, 14 predicted proteins | sample SSMMMBAug17_FD_192440 | JGI IMG/M metagenome (GOLD analysis project Ga0272440, IMG submission 192440) | Marine sediment archaeal communities from Little Sippewissett salt marsh, Falmouth, MA, United States - SSM-MMB-Aug17 | ecosystem: Environmental > Aquatic > Marine > Wetlands > Sediment ...
ATGCTACGTCTCTACATCACAGTTAACTCAAAACGAACAATATCAATAAATGGGGAAGAAATTTTCAGAGCTTTCCAAAAAAACTTGAACATCGAATTCAAAAAAAATAAAAAAATTTAAATTTAAGTGAAAGAAATCCTTTTTTTTTGTGTCTATATAAATAGGGGGGGTAAAAAAATTAGGTACAGAAAATAAGTTCCTCATTTAATGAAAAGTTTGGTACGCATATGCTTGAAGTTAAATTGTTGAACAGTCAAGCATTATTAAATGGGAAACTTATTTTCGAGCATTCCTACTAAGAAAGGATTCGAACGATGAAAGCAATTCAATCAAATGTATTTGCATTTACCATTGTAGAGCTTCTTGTTGCAATATCAATCGTGAGTACAATTTCTGCTATCAGCCTGATGGGATTTAAGCACTATCTACCTGGATACCGATTAAAAGCAGCAGCAATGCAGATCAAATCGGATCTGCAACGCGCTTCTTCATTTGCATCTAAAACAAATTGTCAATATAGAGTCACTTTTGATTCTAACAAGATGTTTGTAAAAACAGGAGATTATGAGATACAAAAGGGGAATGCATCAATCCATGCAGACTATTTGCCAGAAGTGCAAAACGATAGTTTTTATGTGGGACATATTCAGCAAAGGGGCATCTCTATTGTTTCATGGACCAATAACCCGGTATTTCACCCCAATGGCACAATCGCATCTCTTGCAACAATAACGCTTCAAAACTTAAAAGGACAAACTCTTAAAATTTCAACATCAATTGCTGGACGTATTTTGATCAAGTAATGGTTTCAAACCCCAATGACATATCAAGCCAAAATGGTCTGACAATTATTGAAGCTGTGATTTATCTGAGCCTTTTATTTGTTGTCATTATATCAGGTTATAAATTTTATCAGGTAAGTATGAATCAATATGAGATTGATTCAAAAAAAGCAGCGCTATTTCAGGATTTGAGAACAGCGGCTTCAATGATTTCCAATGATATCAGCTTGTGTGGATGTGATCCCTTGAACAAAGGCCTGGTTGGATTTGTCAATGAAATAGATCATAAAGACCGGCATGATACTGATTCAAATTCAATTCATATCACAGCCGATCTTCAATATCCCTGGGATGGTATTGCATCTGAAAAAAATGAAACCATTATCTATTTTCTATATCCACAGGGGAAAGGTTTATTTAAACTTGGTCGTTGTATCGGTAATAGTCGGCGCCCACAACCAGTGGCTGAAAATATTGTATCTTTACATTTTAGCTATTATGATCTTTCTGGACAGATCATGCCTGATCCGCCATTGCCGCTAAAATCTATTGGATCGGTCGAGTTTTCAATCGTTGCACAATCACATAAGGTGAATCCATTAACCCATAAAAAGGATGTGCTTTCATTTCAAACGAGGGTATGGGTGGTCAATAATTTGTTTTGATCTGTTACCAATAAGCTGACTGTGACGCTGATGAAAACGCAAAAAACTTGACATACATTTTTTTTCAATGTATCCATTCATCATAAAAAGAAACATATCATAATTACATTATCACCTTTTCCAAGGAGAAAGAATGCCAATATATAAAAATCCTGAAAAAATTGTCAAAAAGGCACTGAGTCGATGCTATGTTACATCAAAAGCTGGTGGACTTATTCCTCCGCCTGTTATTGATGTGCATCCCATTTCCGGAAGATGCAATTTGAACTGTTCATGGTGCGTCGGTAAAAAAGACAGAGAAACCATAGAGCCTTTACCCAGTATTTTCAAGAGAGAAGAAGTGTTGATCAGTACATTAAATAAAATCTTATCTCCTTATTGTAAACATTTGTGGACAAGTCGGTTTCATATTTGTGGAAGTGACTCAGAACCCTTATTGGCAGGCAAAAATTTAATCCCCGCAATAAGATTTCTTCTTCAACGACATCGAATTGTGAAACTGATTACAAATGGATTACTCTTGGATGACGATGAATTGGTCAAGATGATTTCAAAAATTTCTGAACTGAGCATCAGTCTCGATGTGACAAATGATAGGGATTATGAAATATATAAAGGATATAGCGGCGGCTATACGACAATTATTGAGAATATCAAAAAGATTAATAAATATCGAAAGGAATATAAAAGTCAACTTCACATTCTGGTAACATTTGTGGCAACGCCAAAAACATATGATCAAAAAAACTGGAAAGCGTGTTTTGAAGAATTAAAACATATCGGCGTCAATCAGATTAAAACAAGAAATGATTTAAATGAAACATATGGACTGGTCGAACATCTCAAGGCTGATATTGAACAGATTGATAAAGAAATTAAGGGGATTAGTATTGAATATAACGCGCCAGACAAGCCATATAAAAATTACAACTTTAAATACTGCATGGCAACAAGAATATGGCCCACTTTAGGGGCTGATGGATGTCTTTATCCATGCGCCCATACTGCAAATTCAAAATACGAACCTTTTGCAGATTTAACCTCTTCTAACTCGATTATGGAAGCATATACAGAATGCTTTTCGCATCCAACAAATAGTTTTTCTACAATTTCGGATATTGGTTGTGAACGTCAATGTCCACCAACTATTGGTTCTTTTAATTATCCAGAGGATGCAAAGAGAAATTTATGTACAGATTACTTTTATCCTGAAGTATAATTCATCACTGCTTATTGTAACCTGTTTTACCAATGGAAAGGCAATAAAAATGTTAAATTCCAATTCCTTAGTTGAGATTGCAACAAAAGGATTTAAAACATTAAACATCTCCGAAAAATATATTCAATCGGCCATTCATTTTTTATCCATATGGTTAACAGATGGTCAATTCAAGGACTATGTTCCTCAAATATCATATTTAATTGAATCGAAAAACTGGGATTTTCTGTTGGATTCCTTTTATCAGATTATTCCTTTTGGTACAGGTGGAAGAAGAGGAATGGTTGGTATCGGGCCAAACAGAATTAATATATGGACAATACAGGCCTCAGCTCAGGGGCACGCGCAATATTTAATTAAACAATATGGAGAGGATGCCAAAAGAAGAGGCGTTATTCTTGCGTATGATGTGAGAAAATACTCACAGAAAGGGATCTATAATGATGACATCCCGAATCCTGTGATGAACCTGGATTGCAAACAATTGGCTATTTCTGCCGCAGAAGTTTATACTGCAAATGATATTCAGGCAATTTTATTTGAAGATTACAGAAGCACACCTGAGCTTTCATTCGCCATTCGTTATGTAAATGCCATATCGGGCAATATGTTCAGTGCCAGTCATAACCCGCCGACTGATAATGGCAAAAAAGTGTATGACCAGTTTGGGGGTCAGCTCATCCCACCGCAAGACCAACATCTCGTTGATGAAGTCATCAACCAGGTGAAAACAATTAAAAGGTTAGACTTTGAAACTGCCCAAAAAACTGGCCTGATAACTTATATCGGCAAAGATGTTGATACTGCATATTTAGATGAAGTTTGCAAACGATCTTTATCACAGGCGAGAAAGGTTAGAATATTGTATTCTCCCATGCATGGAACAGGAATGACATCTGTATATCCTGTTTTAAAACGATTGGGGTTTGACGTGTTCCTTGATCCACAAACCAGTTATTATAATGGTTCTTTTGAAAACATCACATTCAATATCCCCAATCCGGAAGTTATGGAGTCGTTTAATCATCTGATGCCCACAGGAGATGAATTAAAGGCAGATATTATCCTGACATCCGACCCTGATGCCGATCGATTGGGCGTTATGGCAAAACATCGAAATAATTGGTATTTTCTAAATGGACATGAGCTTTCAATTATTTTAACCCATTATGGCATAACAAAATTCAAGCAAAAAAACTGTTTGACAGATGAAAGCGTGGTAATCAGAACCAATGTGACAACATCTCTGGTTACTGATATTGCGAGGAATCACCATATTAAATGTATTGACGATCTTCTGGTTGGATTTAAATATATTGGGAATGAATTAAATAAACTGGAAAAAGAAAACAAGATTCAACATCTCGTGATTGGCACTGAAGAAAGTCATGGGTTTATCATGGGTAATTATGTCAGAGATAAAGATGCTGCAAGCGCAGGTATCTGGTTAGCAGAACTTGCGGCAGCGCTTAAAAATGATAATCAGACATTAGTTGACTATCTATACGAAATTTTTTCAGAATATGGTTACTGTAATAATCTTTTAACCGAAATTCGGCTGTTAGGTTCTTCTGGGATGGAAAAAATCTCAACGATTATGGATTATATGAGAAATAACGACATTACCAATTTTGATGAATTCAAAGTTAAGGAAAAAGTTGATTTGTGGTCAACAAAAGACAAGCCATTTCTTTCAGACACTGATAAATCATCCAGAAATGTCTTAATTTTTCATCTTGAAAATCAATACAACCTGAAAGGCCTGAAAGTCACCTTACGCCCTTCTGGAACAGAGCCCAAATTAAAAATCTATATAGAGGTTTTTGGAAAAAAGTTTGATATAAAAGATATTGACACTGAAAAAGAAAGAATTAATCAAATTAAGGAAAATCTTGAAAAAAGTTTTATGCTTTATTGCTATCGTATTATTCATATTGATTTTCCTGACAGAGGCTTTTTGTTGTTCTGGCAATTACCCCTGTTTGATAAACTTAAATATTTTGAAATTGAAGATCAGATTGTCACTCTAAAAGAAATTACGAATAGCGCCCAAAGAAGACAACGTTTGTTTGAATTACTGGATTTTCTGGGCGCAAATCCAATTGAAAAGATCGATAAGGCATTTAAAAAAAAATATAATGTAACTGTGCTCAAATATTTGGATCTGGATTGATACATATGTTAATAAAGTTGTCAAAAAAATAGTTCTTAATACAAAAAAAATCTGGATAAGCCCCCATACTTATCCCATCAAAAAGGAGGATTACATCGATGTCTCAAGAAAACGTAACTGAAAAAGTGGTCAATTCACGACGATGGCAAACAAGCTTTTTTCAACATTTTTTGTTTGAATTGAATCAAGAAAATTATTTACCCGAAGAAATCGTCAAATATGTGTGGAAACCTTTTTGTCCGGAAGATCTTGTTATAACTGGGCCAGATAGGGATTTATCTTATCATAAGGTGGAGGTCATACCTGCAGAAGTGCAACGATATATCGACCGCCTGACAGAGAAGCAACTAAATGTTGACTCATTTTTAGAAAAAGAAAAAATCATCATGATCTTGCTTCCTGGATTTACGCACCATACATTAAAATATCCTGCATTTATTGCACAAGATCGGTTCAAACAATCACCCATTGATCTTGTCCACATGTCACTAGACCCCAATGATGAATCTAAAACTGTTGAGTCATTCATTCATGAAGGGGGGGGCATGAAATTGATTTATGCGGCTTATCCCAGATCAAATGCATCATCCTCAGTAATCATCGAACCGCTTTTTAAAATGCTGCATCAATCAACCATGCTTCAAAAATTGACAAAGGATGAAGGCTATAAAATTGTATTTATTGGATACTCATATGGCACCCCCTTATGCCTTGAATTATTGGCATCAATGAATTGCGGTGATTTTAAAGATGACTTTATCCTGAAAAACACGATATCTTTTTTATCGATAAATGGTGATATTGGGGGCTCATACCTTGCTGATGCCGTACTCAAGGAAGATGCACTGGTTAACATGCAAAAATATGTTGAAGCCAGTAAGAAATTCCATCCCCTTGGATTGTTGATGGGTTTAAAAACTGATGTCGAACGAGCAGATTTGGTAGGCGGTGTTCGATCATTGGCGCATCCGGAACGTCAGGAACGAATGAAATGGTATATGGACAAAGTCCCTGATCATATCAAATATTTTTCCATTTGTGCGTTCATTCCAGAATCTGATTATAACACAAGCTTCCTGCGCAATCTTGATGATTGGACTATGCATAAACAATCCCTGGCTTCTCGTGATGTTTCTGTTTATAATGATGGGCAAATGGTGCTGGAAAATTGCTTTTTACCGGCTTTTCCGCATGTTCCAAAGGAAAACATTATTGAAATGGGAGCTGTGCGAGCACATCACTGGGCAGTTAGTTTTCAAACCTTTAATTTTGGGGTCAATAAATTTCCCAGATTTCCTTATTATCGGGCTTTGATCAAAACGATAGTGGAAGCCGGATTGGAAATATCGTAAAAAGGATCATTCATAATGAGATCTCTTGTAACGCACTCGCTGGTTCAACTGGCATTGATGGAAGATATTGGCAATGGCGATATCACAACAGAGGCCCTCGTCAATTCTAATGATATGGGGGTTGCTAAAATTTATGCAAAACAGGATTTAATCATTGCCGGGTTGAATATGGTTTCTTCTGTTTTTGGTTATATCGCGCCAGAGCATTTTCAATTTGAACCGAAATGTCAGGATGGTGATGAATTATTACCCAAGCAACTTGTTTGTGTTATCAAAAGTTCATTGGCATCGCTGCTTGAAGGGGAACGCATCGCACTGAATTTTCTACAACGATTATCAGGTATTGCGACAACCACAAGATCATATGTGAAAATTTTGGCAGATCGTAGCCGACCAATCATTGTAGATACCCGAAAAACAACACCAGGATGGCGCATTCTGGAAAAAGATGCTGTTCGTGCGGGTGGCGCAAAGAATCATCGGATGGGGCTTTTTGATGGTGTGTTAATCAAGGATAATCATATTAATATTTGCGGAGGAATTATCCCTGCAATTGAACGTGTACGTAAGCAAATATCTCATCTAAGCAAAATTGAGGTTGAAGTTGAAAGTTTCAAACAACTTGAAGATGCATTGACTGCAAGCGCAGATGTGATCATGTTGGACAATATGTCAATTCATGACGTACATGAGGCGGTCAAAATAGTGGATGGACGGGCATTATTAGAAGTTTCAGGAGGGGTGACAATGGATCATGTGGAAAAGCTCGTAGACTCAGGGGTTGATATTATTTCTATTGGCGGTCTCACGCATTCTGCAAAAGCTGTTGATTTATCAATGGACATCCAAAAATTGAATTAAAAAAAGGTTAAAACTTAAATTCAGGTTTTTCCAAATAAAAAAACCCTGCCGCATTTATTGCGACAGGGTTTTTTTTATTGATTGATGTTGATTCAGTTTAATTGTGTTTATTTATCTTTCACTTCTTCATAATCTGCGTCAACAACGTCATCATCTGAACTGGATGAACCCGGTTTTTGGTTTGGATCAGCCTGGGGACCATCACCAGCTGCACCGCCCATATGCGGTCCGCCAGCTCCTGCAGCTCCGGCAGCACCTTCAGCACCAGCCTGAGCAGCTTGTTGATACATGGCTTCAGCAAGTTTGTGTGATGCATTGGTAAGTTCTTCACTTAAACGCTTTATCTCTTCAACATTGTCAGTGTCCAATACACCTTTTAAACGTTCTTTGGCACTTTCAATATTGTTTCGGGTTTCATCATCAATTTTGTCGGCCATTTCTTTCAACGACTTTTCGGTCTGATAGACGAGAGAATCTGCTGTGTTTCGGGCATCAATAAGCTCACGTTTTTTCTTATCTTCATCTGCATGCATTTCAGCTTCTTTAATCGCTCTGTCAATTTCTTCCTTGCTCAGGCCACTGGATGCTGTAATTTTAATAGATTGTTCCTTTCCTGTTCCCAAATCTTTTGCTGATACATGAACAATACCATTGGCATCAATGTCGAAAGTGACCTCAACTTGCGGAACACCGCGCGGTGCAGGTGGAATACCAACCAGTTCAAAACGTCCGAGCGTTTTGTTGCTTGTTGCCATTTCACGCTCACCCTGTAGGACATGAATGGACACTGCGGGTTGATTGTCTGCTGCTGTTGAAAATATCTGGCTTTTCTTTGTTGGAATTGTTGTGTTCTTGTCAATCAGTTTTGTCATGACACCACCGAGCGTTTCAATTCCTAGAGATAAGGGAGTCACATCCAAAAGCAGTACATCTTTCACATCACCTTTCAGGACCCCGCCTTGAATGGCTGCACCTAATGCAACAACTTCATCAGGGTTAACACCACGATGGGGATCTTTATTGAATATGCGTTTTACACGTTCCTGCACCGCAGGCATGCGGGTCATACCGCCCACAAGAATGACTTCATTAATTTCTGATGCAGACAGGTTTGCATCTTTTAAAGCGGTCACACAGGGTCTTTCAAGTTTATCCAGCAGATCCGCACAAAGGGCTTCAAGTTTGGATCGGGATAATTTAATATTCAAATGTTTGGGACCACTTGAATCAGCTGTGATAAATGGCAGGTTGACATCTGTTTCAACAGATGAAGACAATTCCATTTTTGCTTTTTCCGCGGCTTCCTTTAAACGCTGTAATGCCATTTTGTCTGAGCGGAGATCAATGCCTTGATCTTTGCGAAATTCATCTGCAAGATAATCAATTAATCGCAAATCAAAATCTTCGCCGCCTAAATGGGTATCTCCATTCGTGGATTTTACCTCAAATACACCTTCACCAATTTCTAAAATAGAAACATCAAACGTCCCCCCGCCTAAATCAAAAACCGCAATTTTTTCTTCACTTTTCTTATCCATTCCATAGGCCAGAGATGCTGCTGTCGGTTCGTTGATAATGCGTAATACGTTTAATCCAGCAATTTTTCCGGCATCTTTTGTTGCCTGACGTTGGCTGTCATTGAAATATGCTGGAACAGTAATAACAGCATCGTTCACTGTTTCACCGAGATAATCTTCAGCGGTCTTTTTAATGTTCGAAAGAACAAACGATGATATTTCAGCTGGACTGTGTTGTTTGTCCTGCAATTTAATTCGGACATCACCATTATTTGCCTTTTCAATTATAAATGGCAACCGCTTGACATCTTCCTGAACCTCCGGCGCAATAAATTTTCGGCCAATAAGACGTTTCACGCCAAAAACAGTATTTTCCGGATTGGTTATTGCCTGACGTTTCGCCACTTGACCGACCAATCTTTCCCCGCTGCTTGATAAAGCAACAATTGAAGGCGTTGTTCGGCCGCCTTCTGCATTTGTTATGACTTTTGGGTCACCTGCCTCCATGATTGCAACACAGGAATTCGTCGTCCCCAAGTCAATTCCTATTACCTTGCCCATTTTTATCCTCCTTAAATTACAAATGTTCTTATAATAATTTTTATATGTTAACAGCAGGGTAGATCAGGCAACTAGCCGTAATCGAAGAGTGTTATCATATAATAATACTGGCTATTATGCCTAGCTGCTATTTATTTTTACTTATTTCAGCTTGAAACAATCACCATTGATGGTCTCAACAGTCGTCCATGAATGGTGTATCCTTTTTGAAACTCTTTCAAAACTGTATTTTTGGGGGACTCGGCACTTTCTTCCTGTCCCACAGCCTGATGAAGTGCCGGGTCAAAGTCTTTTTCAAGCGCTTCAATCGACTGAACCCCATACTTAGAAAAGACTTTAAGCATTTCATCACGTGTCATGGAAACACCTTCATTGATGGCCTTACACGCTTCATCTGCACTGATTGTCTCCAGTGCCCGATCAAGGTTATCCAAAACCGGCAAGAGATCTTTTATCAGTACTTCTGACGCAAACTTCTTAAATTCAGACATTTCTCGACGATTGCGTTTTTTAAAATTTTCGAACTCGGCTGAAAGTCTTAACAGGCGATCTTGAAGATCCTTGTTTTCTTTATCTGTTTTTGCCAATTTTTCTTCTGATGTTTCTGATTTCTTGTCATCATTGTCATCTTTCAGTGTTTCATCATCAATTGTTTCTGCCGCGTCTGTTTCTTTTGTTTCGGTCTCATCATTCGTTTGTTCTGACTCATCATGATCCCCAGATTCTTCAACTACTTGTGGCTCAATAATTTCATTGGAATTTTCATTAGATTCATTTTCAGACGCAATCGTTTGATCATTATCTTGCGATTGTTTCATTTTTTCGGATATTTCCTTTGAATCTTCTGATAGTGTGACACGCACTGCGTCATTTTTTGTTGAACTCAATTTTTTCACCCTTTCCCACATGTTTTATGTCATATCTATTAAGTGATATGTACATATGTTCATGGACGTCAATTTGTCGGACATGCAAAATTAATTTTTATCAAGAACTTTATTTTTTGAATGTCCTTCATCTATTGTTTGAAAAAAAAATAAGACGCTCTAAGGCAATGTCAAGGTATGGATAGGAAAAATAGGAATGGTATTTATAGAAAATGGCTGTGCACTCTCTGTTGAACCTGCTTTGTAACTGCCTTCCACTTTTTGATCGGGATCGATCCGCGACACAGCCTGAATCGCTTATCGCTGCTTCCTTCCGGATCTGACGAGGTTCACGACCGTCTGTTGCGCGGCGACCGATCGAAGCATCGGGCAATTTCAAATTAAGCCCTAAAGAGAGAATTCAGTCCCGCTTAAGCGGATTTCGGGTACAGGGCACCGCTAACTCCCCACTTAGCACAACCATTTGTGTACTATAAAAAGTTTTATTGGATTTTTCAAGGGAAAAATAAAAAAACACGAAAAAAGCTTGCAGCAAAATCTTTAGGAATGATAAAAATCCATCATGGTATTTCCAGAACAAACGAAAACGTTTTTAAAAAAGATTCGGCAGACCTGTCAGAATTATGAACTGGTTCAACCGAGCCAATCTGTTTTATGCGCAGTCTCAGGTGGACCGGATTCAGTATGCCTGTTTTGTGTATGCCTGTATTTAGTTGAAAAATTTGATATTCAGCTTGCCATAGCCCATATTCACCATGGACTTCGCGGCAAAAATGCTGATAGAGATGCCATCTTTGTCCAAAATCTGGCCCAAAAAGCGAATATCCCTTTTTATCTAGAACAGGTCAACGTGTATGCATATCAAAAAAAGCATAAATGTTGTTTAGAAGAAGCTGCACGTGAACTTCGATATCACGCATTAACAAATTTATGTACGACATTTGGGTATCAGTCTATTGCGTTTGGACATCATGCGGATGATAATGCCGAGCAGATTTTAATGAATATCATACGCGGCTCCGGTCCTAAAGGACTGACAGGTATCACTCCTAAACGTAAACTTTCAGAAACACATACAATTCAAATTATCCGACCCTTAATTGAAGTTTATCGCGATGAAATCGAATGTTTTTTAAAAGATCTCACGCATGAATGGATGATTGATGAAACAAACGAACAGATTATTTTTTTACGCAACCGCGTTCGACATCACCTTATACCTGTATTACAAACATATAATCCAAATATAAAACAAGCCTTAAACCGGCTCGCCGATATTCAGCGTGTTGACATGCATTGGCATGAGATTTCCTCAGAAAAGGTTTTTCGGGAATCTCTTGATTATATGGACAAAGACCGGATTATTCTCAAAACACATCAAATCAAATTAAACCATTTATCTGTTGTTCGAGGTGTGTTGCGTAAAGCAATATATCAATTGAAAGGGAATTTGCGTCGTATCTCACATGATCATATCCAAAAACTTTCCCATTGGTTGGTGACTTCAGAAAAAACAAGGGAAATGTTTCTTCCAAATAATGTAATCGTGAAAATTACGAACGATAAGGTAACAATAACAAAAAATCATCCCAAAAGTGCACCCAAAATATTTCGTTATCAGATAGATAAACCAGGAAAAATCAATATTCCAGAGTGTAATATGATTCTACAACTTGACTTATTGACTGAAAATTTTGTAAATAGAGATTTATTTGATTTTTCGGATAATCATGTCTTTTTTGATGCTGATGTGGTATTATTTCCACTGACAATCCGAAATATTGAAGCGGGTGATCGTTTTCAACCTTTTGGGATGAATGGACATCAAAAAATAAAAAAGTTTTTTATTAATCAAAAGGTTCCCCGATCCATAAGGTCTCAAACAGCTGTATTAATAAGTCAAGATATAATTGTCTGGTTAATCGGTTATCGAATATCGCAAGCTGCATCAATTGGCCGGTCAACACGACATGTGCTTGAATGCAGATTCAATTTATATAAATGATTTTTTTTTGGGAGGTATTGCATTGAATCCATTTTACAAGAACCTGGCGCTTTGGCTGATCATTGCATTGGTAATGGTCATGCTTTATAATTTATCTCATCAACAACCCCTTAAACCGAAGCAGCAAATTACATATTCACAATTTTTGAAGATGGTTGAAAAAAAAGAAATTGATAGTGTTTTGATTCAGGATAACTATTTATATGTAACACATATTAAGGGAAATCGTTTTAAAATATTTATGCCGAAGGATCCGGATATTATCAGCACATTAAAAAAGCATAATATTTCGATTGATGTTCAGCCCCCCAATGAAAACCAGCAGTATGTATCGATATTGTTGTCATGGCTTCCCATGATTGTCTTAATTGGTGTATGGGTGTTTTTCATGCGGCAGATGCAAATGGGTGGTGGTAAAGCGTTGTCATTTGGCAAAAGTCGTGCGAGATTATTATCATCCCAGCAAGACAAAATCACATTTGCTGATGTCGCGGGCATTGAAGAAGCCAAAGAGGAGCTAGAAGAAATTGTTGATTTCTTAAAAGATCCTAAGAAATACACGCGCTTAGGCGGACGTATTCCCAAAGGCGTTTTATTGACAGGGCCGCCTGGTACCGGAAAAACACTTCTGTCAAAAGCCATCGCCGGTGAAGCTGGTGTTCCTTTTTTTAGTATCAGTGGTTCTGATTTTGTGGAAATGTTTGTTGGTGTTGGTGCATCTCGTGTAAGAGATTTATTTATCCAGGGAAAACGAAATGCCCCGTGTATTATTTTTATTGATGAAATAGATGCAGTGGGACGGCATCGCGGCGGAAGTCTTGGCGGCGGTCATGATGAACGTGAACAAACACTAAATCAGTTGCTTGTTGAAATGGATGGATTTGAATCCAACGAAGGGGTTATTCTCATTTCTGCGACAAACCGCCCGGATGTCCTTGATCCTGCTTTGCTAAGACCTGGCCGTTTTGATCGTCAGGTGAATGTCTCTTTGCCTGATATTCGAGGACGTGAGAAAATTCTCAAAGTGCATATGAAACGTACCCCACTTTCAAAAAATGTCAATACAAGTATTTTGGCAAAAGGGACACCTGGTTTTTCAGGTGCAGATCTTGAAAATCTGGTCAATGAAGCAGCGCTTTTATCTGCAAAGCGAAATAAAGATCGCCTGGATATGAACGATTTTGAAGATGCCAAAGACAAAGTTTATATGGGCCTTGAGCGAAAATCAAAAGTCATATCTGAAGAAGATAAAAAGACGACAGCATATCACGAAGGTGGACATGCGTTGGTTGCCCGGTTTTTACCTGAAACTGAAGCTGTGAATAAAATTACGATTATACCGAGAGGTCGTGCTGCTGGTGTTACCTGGTTTTTACCTGAAGAAAGAGATTTTAAGTATAAAGACCAACTAGAGTCTGAGTTATCTGTTGCATTTGGCGGACGAATCGCTGAAGAACTTGTATTTCAAAGAATCAGTACAGGGGCATCCAATGATATCAAAAAAGCAACCGAGCTGGCATCCAAAATGGTCCGATCATGGGGGATGAGTGAAATAATCGGCCCGCTTTCATATGATTCTCAAGAAGACATGTATATGTTTGGTCGTGATTATTCTCAGGGGAATGAATATTCCGAAAAAACTGCGCAGGAAATTGATTCTGAAATTAGAGATATTGTCCGCAGAAGTTATAATAAAGGCGTTGAAATCATTCAAACAAACATGGATATCTTACACAAGCTTGCAGAATTATTATTGCAAAATGAAACGGTTTTGGGGGATGAACTTGATGATCTGATCTTTGACATGCGACCCGGTATAAAATTGCCATCACCAAAAAGCCCTGAACGTTTTCGTGGTGATGATCTTCCAGATCAAAATAGTGATGAAAAAGACGTATCTGAAGAAAAAGAAAAATCGACTGGCGATATTGCAAAAGCAGAAAGTGATGAGAAACAGCCATCATAAGAAAGCATGTTATGAAATCATACAATTTAAAATGGCATAACTTTCATTTAAAACTCGGATTTCCACCACTGATTATGGGAATTCTTAATGTAACGCCGGATTCATTCTCCGATGGCGGCCAATATTTTAATAAAGAAAAAGCGATTGCGCATGCGCTTCAGATGGCTGAGCAGGGTGCAGATATTATCGATATTGGTGGAGAATCCACCCGCCCATTTTCAGAACCTGTTCCAGTGTCTAAAGAAATTGATCGTGTTGTACCGGTCATTTCGGAGTTATCAAAACAATTGTCTGTCCCTATTTCAATAGATACATCAAAAGCAGAGGTTGCACAGGCTGCCATCAATGCAGGGGCTTCCATAATCAATGACATTAGTGCCCTTCGTGATCCAGATATGACAGACGTTGCCAAAAAAGCCCGCGTACCACTCATTTTGATGCATATGCAGGGAACACCACAAACCATGCAAGTTGCACCAAAGTATGACAATATTATTGATGAAATTTTTGATTCGTTACAATCTCGTATAGAAAAAGCGATTGGTGCAGGTATCCCAAAAGAATATCTTATTGTGGATCCTGGGATTGGGTTTGGTAAAACAGTTCAAGACAATTTTTTGATTATTCAAAAATTAAACCATTTTCACCAACTTCAAGTGCCATTATTAATTGGAACATCTAGAAAATCATTTATTCAGAAAGCCCTGGAAATCCATCCAGATTTTTTGAATTTTTCAGAAGCCATTGAATGTGGCACAATGGTAACCATTACAGTATCTGCTCTTGCAGGTGTGCATATCGTTCGTGTGCATAATGTTTATCAAACCCGGATAACCTTAACCTTATTAAACTCTCTGACAGGTGATCCTTTTTCAAGCTGTCAGGCAAGAAGCGACAAAAAATGATAAAAAAACAACGTAGATTTACCCTCTGGATATTTGTATGTCTTTGTCTTGTAATTGGTGTGATGATTTTTTATTATAAACACAGATACCAACCGATTACAACGCAGATTTCTGTTAAATTGGATTGGCAACAAAAACCCAATGATATCAGCTTTTTGAGTGAAGTGGTGAAGAATGTATCAATTGAAATTAAAGGGTATAAATATCTGATAGAGCCGCTTCTCAATCGAGAAATTGTATATCCAATCGACTTTACCGGCATTCAGACAGGCACAGTGAATATGTCAATTGATCCCCAAAAATTTAATCTTCCCGATGAAATAGAAATCAATCGTATAAGCCCTCAAAGTCTATCCTTTCATATTGAGCGAATTATAGAAAAGGAACTGCCTGTGCGCCTCTCTGTTTCAGGCACTCCAGCTAAATCATGTGTTCTTTCTGAAATCTATCTTAAGCCAGGTGTTATCGTTTTTAATGGCCCTGAAAACGTACTAAAAAATAAAAATATTACAGAATTTTTTACGCGAGAATTGACATTGGATGGGGTCAATGAATCATTTTCAAAAGAACTGCCTTTAATCATGGACGAATCTCTGATCCCTTTTGTGTCTAAACGCATTGTTCGCGTTGATGTCACCTTAAATGAAAAAATTGAAACGCGTGAATATAAAAACATTCGGGTCACTGGAAAGAATACGCCCTATCGCTATAAAATTCGACCTTCAACTGTTGATTTAACCTTTGAAGGCCGTATAAAAGCACTTCAGGAGTTGAACCCCAAAACAGTAAATGTGTATGTTGATTTGCAAGGACTGAAACCAGGTGTATATGCCCGACGCGTTAAAATTGAAGTGCCGGGAAATGTTTCGTTAACAGGAGTTCGTCCGGAAATATTTACGATTACCTTGTATCAAGCGATACGATAGACATGTTTTTGTAAGGCAGGAATCATAATCATGTTATTTGTCATTGATATTGGAAATACAAATACAGTATTAGGCGTATATCAGAATGAAAAACTCATTCACTCATGGCGTGTCAAAACAGAACATAAAACCACAGAAGATGAGTTTCATATTTTAGTGCGTAATTTATTTGTCTTTGGAAATGTTGAAATGAAAGCGATTCATCAAACGATTGCGTCATGCGTTGTTCCCCCAATGATGAGTATTCTTGATGCCTTTTGTAAGAAATATCTTAAAAATACCCCACTATGGGTAAATGCACGCAATGTTTCAATGCCGATTTGTCTGAAGAACCCCGATGAAGTCGGTGCGGATCGATTGGTGAATGCCACTGCAGCCTATCATAAATATGGTGGAAACCTGATCGTTATCGATTTTGGCACAGCAACGACCTTTGATTGTATCTCATCAAAAGGTGAGTATTTAGGGGGTGCCATCAGCCCTGGAATAATGATTGCTTCTGAAGCCTTGTTTATGAATGCTTCCAAATTGCCACGTGTTGATATTTATAAGCCCCCTAATCATATTATTGGCAAAGATACTGCTGAAAGCATTCAATCTGGTATCATATTTGGCTACGCTGGTCTTGTAGATGGCATTGTCAAACGTATCTCAAATGAAATGGACAATACGCCTACAATTATTGCAACAGGTGGTCTTGCACCTTTAATGGCCAATGTTTCTCAATGTATTGAACATGTTGAGTCCGATTTGACACTTGAAGGATTACGTCTGATTGCTCAGAAAAAATACGCTTAAAAGGTAAAATCATGTATTCAAAAATTGTTTACTTAAATTTTCCAAAAACCAAGGCCAATAAGCCTTTGGTATGCAATCTGGTCAAACAGTTTGATTTATCTTTCAATATTTTAAATGCAGAAATCTTGCCACGAAAAGAAGGTAAGATGGTCATTGAATTATTGGGGAATCAAAAAAATTGCAAAAAAGGCATTCAATATCTAAAAGATAATGGTGTAAAAGTCAAAAGCGCTGGCGGGGTGATCAAGCGACATGAAGATATTTGTATGCACTGTGGTGCATGCACTGCTGTATGTCCTACAGATGCATTGTCTATTTGTCGTCCTGAAATGTTTGTAGAATTTAATCGAGAAAAATGCAGTCTTTGTGAATTATGTGTTCGTGTCTGCCCTGCACGTGCCATGTATATCCGGCCCACCAAAACTGTTTTCTTTGGAGAGTAAGAATGAAAATAGCAGTAGCTGTGAGTGGTGGCGTAGACTCAATGGTTACTGCACATTTACTCAAAGCTGCCAGACATGATATATTTGCCATTCATTTCTTAACAGGCTATGAAACTTCAGATAATCAGCCGAAAATTCTATCCCAATATTTTCAAAAAATGGGCGTAAAGCTCATAACTGTCGATATGGCTGCACACTTTCAGTCACAGGTGGTTAATTATTTTATATCAACCTATGCCAGGGGACAAACTCCTAATCCATGTGTTTTGTGTAATAAAAGAATAAAATTTGGTTTTTTGCGGGCTTATGCAATGAAACTTGGCGCAAAAAAAATTGCTACAGGCCATTACGCACAGGTTGAACATGTAAAAACCGGATGTATTTTAAAAAAAGGGATAGATCGGAAAAAAGATCAATCCTATTTTTTGGGACTTCTATCAGCCAGCCAACTGGCATATTCAATCTTTCCCCTGGGAAAATGGAACAAAGCAGACGTCGTTGATTACGCAATGCATAAAGGGATTGATACACTTGTCGCCAAAGAAAGCCAGGAAGTCTGTTTTATTCGGAACAGGTATCAAGATTTTTTAGTTCAATCGGGCTGCATTCAAAAACAAGCCGGACCCATCATAACGACATCAGGAAATCAAATTGGACAACACAATGGTCTACATGAATTTACCATCGGGCAGCGGCGGGGAATTAATTGTCCTGGGCCTTATCCCTATTATGTTGTTCGATTGGAACAGCACACCAATGCATTGATTGTGGGAAAAAAGGAAGATTTATTATCAGAATGCTTTTCTGTTCATGACGTGAATTGGATTGTTGAGCCACCCGAACACCCGATAGATATTGATGTTCGTATTCGTTACAAAACACCAGCTGTCAAGGCGAAATTGGTGCCAGT
>Ga0272440_1001667_pt1 | contig 17963 bp, 18 predicted proteins | sample SSMMMBAug17_FD_192440 | JGI IMG/M metagenome (GOLD analysis project Ga0272440, IMG submission 192440) | Marine sediment archaeal communities from Little Sippewissett salt marsh, Falmouth, MA, United States - SSM-MMB-Aug17 | ecosystem: Environmental > Aquatic > Marine > Wetlands > Sediment ...
ATCGGTGTCTTTTTCTCCGCATGCCCACGCCAGTGTTTCCACAGAGCGTATCATGTGGACAGTGGTGGCATGTTTAATGCCCTCACTGATTTTATCCATGTTTGTTTTCGGCCTTCAAACATTGGTTATCACTGCAGTCAGTGTAATCAGTTGTGTGTTGACTGAAGCCATTTCTCAAAAACTACTCAAACAACCCATTACAGTCCATGATGGCAGTGCTGTCATTACAGGTGTGCTGATGGCGTATGTCATTCCGCCAGGGGTACCTGTGTGGATGCCTATTCCGGGTGCAATCATGGCTATTTTTATTACAAAGATTATCATGGGTGGTTTGGGATTCAATATTTTCAATCCAGCATTGATGGGACGTGCTTTATTAATGGCCAGTTATCCAGTGGCAATGACTGCCGGATGGGTGACTCCCATTAGAGATTTATCATTGGGACGCTATTTCAATGCTGGTGTTGATGCTGTTTCTTCAGCAACGCCATTGTATGTGTTGAAACATTATGGCATAAGCGGACTGATGGAAAAATATGGCTCTATGTCCACCATGTATTTTGATTTCTTTTTTGGATTCAGCCCCGGATGTATTGGTGAAACGTCTGCATGTGTATTAATTGTCGGTGGTCTTATCCTTTTATATAAAGGTTACATCACCTGGCATATACCAGTTTCGGTGATCGCATCAACTGCCCTTTTTACATGGATTTTTGGCGGTGAAACCTGGTTTTCTGGAAATCCAATTCTTGCAGTTCTGTCAGGCGGAGTCATTCTGGGTGCCTTTTTTATGGCAACCGATTATGTAACATCCCCAAACGAAAGGCGTGGTCAATTGATCTATGGTGCAGGCATTGGCGCATTGACTGTTCTCATTCGTTTGAAAGGGGGATACCCTGAAGGTGTATGTTATGCCATTTTATTGATGAATCCACTTGTTCCTGCATTTGATCAGTGGTTCAGACCCAAACGTTTTTCTGAAGGTGCATTATGAAAGAAATAGTAAAGATTACAATTGGATTGACACTGACATGTCTGATCGCTGCAGGCATTATGGGCGGTGTTTTTATTATCACAGCAAAAGCAAAAAAGCATAATGAGTATCTTAATTTTAAAGAAAACATGCTGGCCTTGCTGGGATATAATCAAACCAACCCCGCGCCTGATTCACTTCAGCTTTGTACAGTGTATCGATATTTAATTTATCAGGGCGATAAAACCTCACTGGGTTATATGCTTCCTGTAAAATCAAAAGATGCCAAAGATATTCGCTATCAATTTATTCGCGTGGATCTTCAAGGTCAGTTTGTCGATAAATTTGACCTTGAGATTGAAACCGCACAAACCACCGATCTAAAGGATCGAGAAAAAGCGCTTGCTGCGGTTTTGCCAAAAGATGTCAACCAGATGATCTTTGCGGATAGATTTATTGTCGCATCAAATAAAGATAAGCGATTGGCGTATTTATTGCCCGGCAAGTCACCAGGCTTTAAGACCAATATCAATTTTATGTTGGCGCTAAATTCCAAATATAGCATTGTCGGTTTGCAAATATTGGAACATCAGGAAGATCCTGGGCTGGGTGATGAAATTGAACGAGAATACTTTAAAAATCAATTTACAGGAAAAGACTCGGAACGTGTGAAAACACTGAAAGTGATCAAAGAGCCATTACCTGATGAACAATTAAAATATTTGGAAAAATCAAAATGGGCAAAAGATGCGTATTCTGAAAAAGATATCAAAGCCTTGCAAAAGAAATATCAGGATAAAGACATCTGTGCAATTACCGGAGCAACAATATCCAGTGTTGCAGTGGTCAATGGGGTTAAAAACGTGGTGACAAAATTTGTATACCGGGTGAAAATACTTGAAAATATCATATCTAAACAAAAGATTACTGTCGCGTTTTAGCCATGATTAACCAAAATAAGATAAAGAAGGAGACGCCCCTTGATAGAAAATAATAAAAGCTATAGCAATATATTTTTAAATGGGATTCTAAATGACAATCCCATATTTCGACTGGCTTTAAGTATGTGTCCTGCTGTAGGAATAAGCACCAATGTGATGAATGGATTGCTGATGGGTATCGCAGTTTTGTTTGTCCAGTTTTGTTCCAGTCTGACGATAACGCTTGTCAAAGATTTTATTCATCCCAGGATCCGCATCCCTACATACACCTTGACCATTGCCACATGGGTTACAGTAACCGACCTGGTATTGGCAGCCTTTTTTCCGGTTGCATACAAATCATTGGGTATATTTGTTCGATTAATTGTTGTGTTTTGTTTTATTACGATGCGTCTGGATGTTTTTGCCAGGAAAAACCCTGTGTTTCCATCATTGGTTGATGCCCTGGGAATGGGATTTGGTTTTATGCTGGGCATGATGGCCATTGGTGGTGTACGTGAACTCATGGGTATGGGCACCTTGCTTGGATATGATGTTTTGGGTTTTCGCCCCCTGCTTTTCTTTGTACTGCCATGTTCAGGTTTTTTTGTTGTGGGCTTTATGATGGCCATATTCAATTATACAGAAATCGTCTACAATCGTAGAAAACGCGAAATGAGGAGTGTAGCATGACAAAATCAACACTAATCAGATGGTTTATATGTTTTTGTATCCTTCTGGGATGCACGGCATGCAAAACTGAGCATCGGTTTGTCAAACGAACGGAATTCAAGAAAACGAATATCATTGTACTTTGTTTTGCCGGACCAGTAGATGAAAGTTGGGCCAATAGTGCCGCCTTTCGAATTAATGAAAAGCAAGATCCTGATATTCTCTTGAAGGTTGATCGCGTGGAATTGTCCAAAGATCGACGTACCTTGACAATCTTTATGAAAGATCCCTTAAATACAAGTAATCCACATCAGATGGTATTGCCGGATATTATGTCAGAAGGGAAATCTCAAGGTACAGCAGTGGTCAGTGTCAAGAAACTTTATTGGGGTAACTTGATTAGTATTTTAATTGGTGCGATGTTTATCTATAACTATGTTTTTGTAAAATACCTGGGCTTATGCGTATACCTGGGCGTTACACAGAAAAAATCCACCGCAATTGGGATGGGATTTACATTCACCATCGTGATCATATTTTCAACATCCATATCCTGGTTTTTGTACCAGTATATATTAAAGCCGTATCAAATCGAATTTTTGCAAATTATCGTATTCATTGGTCTGGTATCCCTTACAGTTCAGGCTGTGGATACCATATTGCGAAAAGTCAATCCCATATTATTTAAGGAATTTGGTGTTTATCTGGTCTTGATTATTTCCAGTTGTTTAATACTTGCGGTACCTCTTATTATGGCTGCACAAAACTATGACTTTTTTGAAAGTTTGATGTTATCAACCGGTGCAGGCCTTGGTTTTTTCATTGCATTATTCTTAATGGCTTGCGTCAGAGAGCGAATTGATCTGTCACCCATTCCAGAATCCTATCGCGGGATGCCTATTGCATTTATTGTATCCGGTCTGTTTGCATTGTCTTTTATGGGATTTTCAGGGATGTCAATTTATTAGTAGGGAGTAAACATGAGCATTATCACGATATCCCGCGGCTCATATAGCCGTGGCAAACAAATTGCCAATAAACTGGCGGAAAGATTGGGCTATGAATGTATATCAAGAGATATATTATTAAATACATCAGATCATTTCAATATTCCTGAAGTTAAGCTTATTCGTGCAATACATGATGCACCATCAGTACTGGATCGTTTCAGCTATGGAAAACAGCGATATATCAATTATATTCGAGAGCAGTTTTTGTCGCACATACAACACGATAACGTTGTTTATCATGGGCTGGCCGGGCATTTTTTTGTTCAGGGAATTTCCAATATCATGAAAGTTCGGATAATCGCAAATATTGAAGATCGGGTCAAGGAAGAAATGATTCGAGAAAAAATCAGTGAAAGCGCAGCACGTCAGATGTTAGTTAAGGATGATGAAGAACGACGAAAGTGGAGCATGAATCTATATGGTATTGATACCAAAGATCCTGAATTGTATGATATTGTATTGCACATTGATAATATCCGCCTGGATGATACAGTAGATATTCTTGAAGATCTGTCCAAACGTCCCTGTTTTCAAACAACACCCGAATCGAAAGATATGCTGAAAGATTCTTATTTAGCAGCCAAGGCGCAATGCATGATGTTTGAAACGTATCCAGCGGCAACAGTAAAATGCAAATCAGGAATTGCATATGTCAATGTAAATACAACATTATCGATGGAAGCTGAGGTTTCAGAAAAAGTTAAGGAAATCCTGACAAAAATGCCTGATATTAAAGATGTTTATGTCAATGTGGTTCCCATTGACATTTATTAAGACATAAAGAAATAATAAGGAAAAATAAAATGGACCCAGTATATGTTAAACTTGCACTAGGCGGACTGGTCCTTATGGGATCAATCGGCCTGTTTTTTGGAATAGGTTTGGCGCTTGCAGCGCATAAATTTGCAGTAGAGGTCAATCCCAAAGTTGAAGCCGTTCTAGAAATTTTGCCTGGCGCGAATTGTGGCGCGTGTGCTTTTGCCGGTTGTGAATCCTACGCTGAAGCTGTGGTCAACGACCCAAAGGTAGAGCCCAATCTTTGTACGCCAGGAATGATGCCCATCGCTGAAGAAGTTGCGCGGATCACTCAGAAAGAGGTTGAAATGATAGAAGGCGCAACTGCCGTTGTTGCATGCGCCCGAAGTGAGCGACACAACTATGAAAAATATCAATACTTTGGCTATAAAAACTGTGCAGGAGCGAACCTTGCTTTTGCCGGGCCAGTAGATTGTAATTCCGGATGTATCGGTTTTGGTGATTGTGTCGAAGCCTGCTTATTTCATGCCATGAAGATTGTTGATGATTTTCCAGTCGTAGATCCAGTCGCCTGTGTTGGTTGTGGTTTATGTGTAAGTGCCTGCCCAAAAGACTTAATTCAGATTATTCCGAAAAAAGCCCCTGTTATTGTTACGTGCGCTTGTAAAGATAAGTCTAAAGAGACCATGTCAATTTGTTCTCTTGGATGTCTTCACTGTATTGCCTGTATTGAGGCCTGTCCTGCAAAGGCAATTCATCTTGATGATGGAACACTTGTCATTGATCATCAAAAATGTATCGAGCATGGACCTTCATGCAATGAAGCTTGCTTAAATGCCTGTTGGATCAATTATCCGGCATCCAGTGAAATGGGAAATGAAGTTTATAATCAAGGACGTCAGTTCTTTCAACGACCGATTCGTAAAAATCCTTTTTATGATCCGGAACCTCAAGCTTAAATGATCATCATAAAAGATTATTGATTCTTCGATCACCAGTGTACCCTCGCTCCCAAGCGTGGGTACACTTTTTTTGTAGCTCTTGTCTTATTGAAAAATATTCTATTTTGCATCATATCAGACTCTTTACATACTAAATCTTATCATTGATTTCTTAATCCAATTCACATTTGAGAAAGATATATTTTTGTTAGGATCATGATTAATACATTCGTATCTTCTATAATTTCGAGGTAAGGTTGGAGTCCCAAATCTTTAGATTTGGGAGTTACAAAAAAAGAACTGGCGCCCAAATCTAAAGATTTGGGACTCCAGCGTTTGGTTACCCCGAAATTAAAAGAAGATACATTAATACAGAAATCATAAATGAATTGCATCCTTCTTAAATATGAAAATATTAACTTATTTAATCATACTGTTCGTTTGCGGAACAGACATAATACATGCGAGTACTGCTTCTGAAAGATTCGTTTCAGGTAATGTAATCGCTGCTGATACCCGAATACCGCTATCTGGTTGTACTGTTGGTGTCTGGTTAGACGATGATGTTATCGCTACAGGCGATACAGATGAGTCTGGAAATTATTCCATATCTGTTATGGCATCTGAAAACTTCATTGTTCAAGCCTGGCCACCGCCATTAACTGATATCATCAAAGATGAGTATTATATTAATAAAGGACAATATGACCAGGAAGATGAAACTGATGAGGAAGATGATGAATACGATGAAGAAGATGATGAAACGAATGAAGATGACCAATATAATTATAGTTCAACGCGATATTTAACTCAGTATTACTATAAACAAACAAGATGGGAATCAGCAGATCTTGTTTCAACACAAGATCAAAATGCAACTGGAATTGATTTTGAACTGGAAACCATCCCCGACATTGGCATATGTGGAACTGTTTACAACGATTCTTTTGATTCAAAAGATATCAAGATCGTCGCTTTTTCTGATATGAATCAGTTTTTCAAAGTATCAACCACAGATGCAAATGGAAAATATACGATCAATTTCCTGGAACCTGCTGATAATTATCGTGTCGCCGCAATCATCGATGAAGATGAAGAAATTAATTATTATTATAGCTTACCTGAGAATCAACAACCTGGCGTTGATGTGCCAACATATAGTACAAACATTTACGAACTTGCAACATTCATTAAGCCGATATCGCCATATCTTCAACATATTGATATTATTATATCCAAACAATCCTGCATAGGTGGGAAGGTTTGTTTAATGTCAAATGAACCTGTTCAGGACGCATGGGTCAATGCCTGGTCAAAAAAACTAAATGCTGGAAACGGTTCATCTACTGATGAAAATGGACGGTATACGATTTGTGGCATGCCACCTGTCTTACCTGAGGACGCTTCCACTGATGGTTATTTCGTGATGGTTGAACATGAATTATATCCTGAATCATTTTTTCAGGGATCCGGTGAAGATTTTTAATCAGTTGAGACCAATCGTTACGATATTGATATTAACTTACGCAATGGCTTTGTTTTGTCTGGCTTGATCGTTGACTCAAATAATGAGCCGGTCTCTGGAGCTGATATTGTCATCTGGCCTGATGATGAAAGTGCGCATGAATTACCAATAGAAAGATTAACCGCAATAACGGATGATTTGGGTCGATTTATATTTGAGGATTTATATCCACATTCAGATTATCTGTTAGCAGCTTATTCTGAAAGTTTTCCGCCTGTTTTTTATCAAGACCAGTTTGATCAATCATTTGCAACGCCAATTGATCTATCTGAAAATGATATTACCGATTTACATATTGTTCTTTCCAAGGCAGCATAGTAAAGGGTTGTATATTTTTTGAATCATCAGATCGTACGGCGAATGAAGGAATTTTGGTACAGGCCTGGTCACAAAGTAATCAAACCGGTGGACAGGCTAAAACAGATGAAAGTGGGTGCTATGAGATTTCAGGGCTGGATCCCTTGATTACTGATTATCAAATAATTGTAAGAGGTGGTGATGGCTTCATGCCAGCTTTTTACAGCGACAATTCTGATGATGATTCTACAAACGACACTGTTTACGATATTGAAGGGGTTTTGGGGATTTCACCCAGTGAACAAGATCGTAATTTAATTCTGAAACAAGGCTATACCATTTCCGGCCTCCTTACACATGATGACAAGCCGGTTGGAAATATTCATATAGAAGCATGGTCAGAAGAAACAGAAACTTGGGCTGAAACATGGTCTTCAGAAAATTTAGTTGATGGTAAAAACTTTGAATTAATGGCATTACCATCAGGTACTTATGAAATAGAAATTTTATCAGACAGCTATACAGCAAGGCCTTTTGAAATTACACTAGATGATGCATCCATTTCTAATGTCATGATCGAACTGATTCAATTTTCAGCACGTACCATATCTGGAAAAGTAATAAACTTAGCCCAAAATGAATCAGTGGAAATTGAAGCAAGTTCTTTTTCCCAGAATTTTGCCAAAAGCATTGAATTGGTCGGAACTGGAACTGATTTGACATATACAATTTCCGGACTGATGCCCGCTTATGATTATATTTTGGAGATAACTCCTGAAAATGCTCCATATCAATTGTACCCTAATGCTTATGATTGGGAAGGTGCACAACCTGTTGATATCTCTAATCAAAACCAATCAGACATCGATTTTGAGTTGAATAATGATACAACATCGATATCCGGCCATATCCAGTTTCCAGAGTCAGCAACCGCAAACCATATGGTTTCTATTGAAGCGTTTTCTTTACAAATGGGTTTCTGGAAAAGCATTGACATACAAATTGCAAACAATCCAACATATTATGAATTATCTGGATTACCAAAGGCAAGTGACTATTATGTCATGATTGACTCCGACACTTTCCAGACCATGTTTTATCATCAAACCAATGATATGGATGAAGCTGTCATGATCGATACAACAGATACCATAGCCGATACATCGATTGATTTTACTTTAATTTCTGGTGTTTCAATATCCGGAAAAATACAATTGCCCACAGGCAAGATTATTGTTGATGCAGAGATAGAAGCATGGTCCGAACAAACAAATGCCTGGAGTTTTACACAAAGCGATGAAACAGGTTCTTTTACATTGAATGGATTAACTCAAAGCAAAGATTTTATCATTCATGCCTGGCATGAAGAATATGGCCACTTTTATTATCACCCTAATAAAGTTCTTCGGGATGATGGCAAGGCCTCAGTAGTCAGCACTGTTGATGGTTCAGCATCGGATATTATTATTTTTGCTGAATCCGGTAAGATAATTCAGGGGCAGGTGACTGACACCAGTGGTAAGGGAATTGCCAATGTTTGGGTTGATGCCTGGTCTGATAGTTTGGATTCTGGCAACAGTGCATTTACTGGATCAGATGGTTATTTTGAAATTAATGGATTAATCGAAGCAAGGGACTATCAAATTAGAGTTGAACCCGACTGGTTTTCTGAATATTTGAGTGCAACACTTTCAAATATTGCAACGGATACACGTAATTTAAAACTTATACTAAAAAAAGGGCAACGATTTACGATCCAGGGCCTGGTACTGGGGTTATCAGAAGAACCGGTGGCAAATGCAGATATTGAGTTGTGGTCAGTGTCCAATGCGTCTGCTTATGGATGGGATCGAACAAACCATTTGGGCTTCTATGAAATTAAAGGATTGATGACTGCTGATGATTATGTCTTGATTGTTATCCCTTTAAAACATCCTCAACTGGCATCATACAGTGAACCTCAGCTTACAGTATTATCGAATATGGAAAAAAATATTCATCTGGCCACAGCTTATAAAATTAGTGGTAAAGTTGTGACACAAAAGAGCGGTACGCCTGTCAGGAATTCCTGGATAACAGCTTTTTCAGAACAAACCAATTTTTGGGGAGAAACAAAAACCGCATCTGATGGCACCAACCTGGAAACGATTCATGCAAACGAAATTTTATCTGTTAATATTGACGGTATGGTGTCATTTAGAACGCATCACTTTTCGACTTTTGGTGTTGGTTTTATCACTCAGGAACAGCCAGATAATGAGAAAGATGAGCAAAGTGGCTGTTTTATTGAAAGATTATTGTTCTAACACCTTTGATTTATATCATTATATTGATAATAAATATCTTGAACCTTGTCTACCATTTATAATTGACTTAAAAATTGAAATCCATGATTGACATTATTGAAACTGCATAGTACATATAGTGAATTATTTGCTTAAAAAAATATGCCAAAAATTATTGATAATAAATTGACGTATTTGAGTATCTTCTTTAATTTTCGAGGTAAGGTTGGAGTCCCAAATCTTTAGATTTGGGAGTTACAAAAAAGAACTGACGCCCAAATCTAAAGATTTGGAACTCCAGTGCCTGGTTTCCCCGAAATTTATAGTAGATAGTTATTTGATAAAAAAAATATCGTATCATCTTTAAATTTCGAGGTAAGGTTGGAGTCCTAAATCTTTAGATTTGGGAGTTACAAAAAAGAACTGACGCCCAAATCTAAAGATTTGGAACTCCAGCGCCTAATTTCCCCGAAATTTAAAGAAGATACAAAAAATCGGATTATTATTTACAGGCGAACCATATATTCAAAAAAAAGGGGCAATGATGAAAAATAATAAAGTACTCATTACGGCCTATATTGTATTGATACTTTTTTTATCAACCATATGTTTTGCTGAATTTTACAAATACAAAGATTCAAATGGTTACTTGCGTTTTACAGATAATCTTGCTGAAGTACCTGAAGATCAACGACCAAAAGCAGATAAATACAAAGAGTACGTGCCCAAAAAACCCGATACGAATGCTGAGTTAAATAAGGCAATACAAGCAACTGAAAAACAATCAAATCAAAAATTACCTGATGCTGCCACTCAACCGAAAGAAATACAAATTCAGAATCTTGGAAATAAAATTTCAAAAATTCAAGAAGATTTACAAAAAGAGTATCAGCAATTAATTGCAAAAAAGAAGGCGATTGAAGTTCTGGATCAAAAAGCCGGGCCCAAAAAAGCGGCACAAATGCAGCTCCTGAAAGAACAGGCCGAACAATTAAACAAGGACATAAAAGCATACAATCAAAAAAAAGAAATCTGTATTAAAGCAATAAAAGAATATCAGAGAAAAATACAAATGCTTTCAGCAAAAGGCATTGAACAACCATGACAAACAATAACGCTAAACCTAATGAGATAACGATATGGCAAATATACTTATTGTTGATGATGATCCCACATCTGTTCATTTGCTCACCAATTTAATTGCCTCTTTTGGGGAAACGCCCATTTCGGCAATACAAGGTGCAAACTTCTTTCAAATTATAGAAGAAGAATCCATTGATCTAATATTGCTAGATATTTATATGCCCATAGTCAATGGTTTAACATTGATTAAACAATTGAAAAGCAAAAAAGCATATCAACACATACCAGTCATCATGGTAACAGGTTCAAAAAATTCAAACCTGATGGCGGAATGTTTTGAAGCTGGCGCATCAGATTTTATAACCAAGCCCATCAGTCCGGTGGTTCTTCAAGCCAGATTGACATCCATTTTGGAAAAACAGAAAGATATTACTCGGCTAAAGCAAGAAATTGCAGAAAGAAAAAAGGCTGAAACTTCTTTGCGTAAGTTATCCATTGCAATGGAGCAAAGTCCGGATATTCTGTTTTTGGCAGATGCCAGATACAGAATCGAATACGCCAATCCCAAATGTCTTGAAATTACTGGCTATAAGTTGGATGAAATTATCGGACGTTCCCCGAAACTTTTCCAAGCCGAAGATCCAAAAACACCTTCATATGATCAGATATTTAAGACTTTGGCCAAAACGAACATATGGAAAGGTGAGCTCTGTAATCAGAAAAAAAATGGTGAACTGTTTTGGGTTTCTTGCTCAATTTCACCAGTATTGAATGATGAAAGGCAAGTGACAAGTTATTTATCTATTCAAGAAGATATTACAGATCGCATGAAGGCTGAAAAAGTTTTGGCGCAAAAAATCCGATCAATGAAAATTTCAGAAAATCGTTTACGTTCTATTATTGAAGCAACGAATGATGGAATTGTTGTTTGCGGGAAAGATAAAGTCATTCATTTTGTCAATCCGGCTGCAGAAAGGATATTGGGTAAAAAAGCGAAAAATCTGGTGGGTAAATTATTTCAATATCCTTTAATTCCCAATCAAATGACTCAAATAAATATTGTCCGTTCTGATCAACCTGATATCGTTGCTGATCTCAGTGTGGTAAGCACAGAAACAGATGATGGTTCGGTTTGGGTTGCATCTATTCGAGAAATTTTAAATGTCCAAAAGGGACAGCTTGATATAAATGCAACACAACCACAAAGGATTCAAGAATCATCGAATGAAAATAAACATTTCCAAAAACTACCGGAAAAAAAACCAGATATTTTTGAACACGATGTTCAAGATAAGAATTCTTGTATTATATCAAACATGTCTCATGAATTCAGAACTCCCATGCATGCTATCCTGAGTTTTGCCAATTTTGGTATTAAAAAGATTCAACAAGCACCTCGCGAAAAACTATTGCATTATTTTGAACAAATCAAATTGTCGGCCAACCGATTGATGCCTTTAATTAATGATCTCCTTGATCTTTACCATTTGGAATCTGGTACTCACCTTTTACAAACGCGTCTTCAAGATATTGTGCCAATCATCATGCTAGTTATCCAAGAACAACAAGTTATTGCGAATGAGAAACAAATAAAAATTTCGTTCATTCCGCCACAATATAAAACAGTAACATCATTTAATAAAATTGGTATTATTAAAGTTGTTCGTAATATTTTGCAAAATGCCATATATTTTTCAGATAGTAATACAGATATAAGAATTACAATAGAAAGTTTGACTGAAAATGAAAAGAAATGGTTGGTTGTTCAATTTTCAGATGAAGGTATTGGTATACCTGAAGAAGAACTGGGAAAGATTTTTTCCAAATTCTATCAAAGCGATCAAAACAGACCGCATGGTGGCGGAACAGGCATTGGGCTTGCAATATGCAAATATATTGTTTTTGAACATGGTGGAAAAATATGGGCAAAAAATAATGCAGATAAGGGCGCGAGCTTTTATTTCACTTTGCCGGTTTTTCAAGCTTGAGAGCATGGGAAACAATTGTTGTCCTGTCCAATAGTGCTTATTTTTGACGAATGCGCAAACGTTATCATATATAAAAATGATAATAACAATGTGTATGAAACATTATTTATAAACGTAATAAGGAATGTTCTTATAATATGCTCCCCATTTTGGCTGGAGTCCCAAATCTTTAGATTTGGGAGTAACACGCTTTGCCTCCCAAATCTAAAGATTTGGGACTCCAATAAATGGGCCACTTATTTTTCGAGCATTCCTAAATTATTATGAGAGAAAACATGAAATCAATACTGTCTTTATGGTCAATAATTCTAATATTTGTTGCCTGCCAGACTCTTGCAACTGCTCCATGTTTCGCATCATCAACGTTTCAACCAAAGACCAACGATATTCGTATTCATGCCTGGGAACATTCACCTTATATTTCTTCACAACTTCCCCATAAGGGGCTTCATGCAGAATTGATTCAAGCAGCATTTAATGCAATGCAAACGACAATTCAATTAATAATTTTGCCAGTCAAAAGTCATGTCAAAGATGCATTAAATAATGATAATGCCCTGGCGGTTGTTGCTTATGATTGGCAATCAACAGATAACCGCTCAAATGAACTACAAATTCCATTTGTATTGCTAATGGGCAAACTGTTTTATGCACCAGAAAGACATTCGGAAATAAAAAATATTTATCGGATTGATCATTTGCCAGCATTACCTTGTATGATATTGAAATCAGATAATATCAGCTTTTATCAAAATACACCCCTTGATATCACCCCATGCGATCAACAAACACTAATAAAGCATCTGTCAACCTCATTTTCTGGTCTTGTTTCTATTGAATGGCTTTTGGGTAAGCATCTCCTTTTGCAAAGACAGACAAAACCCCCAATTGATATTTCAAGAATAACAATTTGGGAAACGTCAGTCCCCCTGATTTTTAACAAAAAACACAAATATGGCGCAAAACATGCAAAAACATTTAAACAGGGGCTGTCAAAAATAATTCAGAATGGTACTTATTTAAAAATGCTTCAAAAGTATCTGGGAAGAATCAATCATCCAGATGAACTCATAACACTTTTAAAAAGACATCAATTAAAAAGTGAAATCTACAATCAATGGAACCCTATGAAATTATTTTGATATTTGATTTTTCGTTCAACTGCTATTATAATACTCACGCAGAACATTTGAAATAGTTAAATTATCAAGAACTCAATTTAATCATTAACAAAAAGGAGGTTTTATGAATCTAAAAAAAAGTTTGTTTCTTGTTACTTTCTGCTTCTTATCAATATCCTTCATTTGTCTTCATGTTTCGCCAGTTGAAGCTTCTCAAGCAACTGGTCGAATCTTGGCGCATCAAGCGACAAAGAGACAACATTTATGGATAACATCAAAACATTCAGAGCATGCTATTCTTCAGCAAGATTTTAAAAGCGGTCCAGAGGTGACAAAAGCCTGTTTGGTCTGTCATAATCAAGCTGCTTTACAATTTCATAAGACCATTCATTGGACATGGATGGACCCCATCACTGAAAAGAGTTTAAAGCTTGGAAAAGGTGGTTTGTCCATCAATAATTTCTGAGTTAACATTCAAAGCAACGAGGCTCGTTGCACATCTTGTCATGCAGGCTATGGTTGGAAAGATAAAACATTTGATTTTACCGACCAAACGAAAGTAGACTGTTTAATTTGTCATGAACAAACAGGAACTTATAAAAAATTTCCATCAGGAGCAGGATATCCAGTTGAAAAGGAAACAGTTTTTAAAGGAGATAAAAAAACATATTACCCGCCCAATTATGCGAAAGTGGCTCAAAGTGTATCCAGACCATCACGTGCCAATTGTGGGGCGTGTCATTTTTATGGCGGTGGGGGTGATGGTGTCAAACATGGTGATTTGGATTCATCTCTGATCAAGCCGAATAAGAAATTAGATGTTCACATGGGATTGGATGGCCAAAACTTTGCTTGTGTTCGATGCCATTCTACAACACTACATAATATTGCAGGGAGAGTATATACAACACCTGCATCCAGGCATAGAAAAACACTCATTGAAAATGATTTGGCATCAAAAATTACATGTGAATCTTGTCATAGTAGTTCCCCTCACAAAACCAATAGCAAAGCCAACGATCATACAGATAAGGTTGCCTGTCAAACCTGTCATATACCTTGTTTTGCACGTATCAACCCAACCAAAACCTTTTGGGACTGGTCTGCCGCAGGAAAGAAAATAAATGGCAAACCCTACTCGGAAAAAGGTCCTTTTGGCAAGAAAAGTTTTACCACCAAAAAAGGTCGATTTAAATGGAAAAAAAATGTTAAGCCGGTTTATTTCTGGTACAATGGATCTATGGAGCATATCACAGTGAAGGATACAATTGATCCCTCACAAACTGTTCCGCTAAATCGTGCCTTAGGAGATGAAAAGGATCCGAATTCAAGAATTTTTCCATTTAAAGTGCATATGGCAATACAACCTTACGACAAAGTGAACAAAAACATGGTGATCCCCCATTTATTTCCAAAAAATAAAAATGACAAAGATGCATACTGGAAGGGCTATGATTGGGGGAAAGCAATTGAATATGGCCAAAAATATGCGGGTCTCGAGTTTTCCGGTGAATACGATTTTGTTACAACATCCTATATATTCCCTATCTCACATATGGTTGCACCCAAAGATAATGGTGTTGCCTGTAAAGAATGTCATACACCCCAAAAGAGCAGACTACAGAATATAAGTGGCGTATATATGCCTGGAAAAGATGTATTCAACATGTTGAATAAACTTGGATGGTTTGGTGTATTTGCCGCTTTAATAGGCGTTTTATTGCATGGAATTGGTCGTTTTTTTGTCAAAAATAGAAAGGAGTATGTAAAAAATGCATAAACAAACACAAAAAATATATTTGTATACACGATATGAGCGTTTTTGGCACTGGTTTCAATGTGTTTTAATCATTTTTTTGCTCATTTCCGGTTTTGAAGTGAATAGCAATTTTTGCGTATTTGGTTTTGAAACAGCGGTAACGATACATAATTCGATCGGTTTGACATGGCTGATTGCTTTTGCTTTTTTTGTCTTTTGGGTCTTTACCACAGGCGAATGGCGTCAATATGTGCCAACAACGAAAAAAATAATTCAAGTGATTCGCTATTATGCGTATGGGATATTTAAAGGGGAGTCTCACCCTGTACCAAAACGTAAGGATGCCAAACATAATCCGCTTCAACGAATCACATATTTATCTTTAGCCGCCTTTCTATTACCGATTCAGATGCTTACTGGCTTTTTATATTGGGGGTATAATTCATGGCATAGCTGGAATCTTGGATTTCTTTCACTGAAGTTCATAGCCCTCATTCATATTATCGGTGCATTTGCCATTTTAATTTTTCTCATCATTCATTTTTATATGACTACAACTGGACATTCCATATTTGCACATATCAAAGCCATGATAACAGGCTGGGAAGAGGTTGAAGAAACGGATATTATTGAGGACTGGGAAAAAAGATAAGGAATTTTAACTTGGATGGAAAATGATAAGTCCATATTCTTAGATTTGTCAGCAATAAAAACGCCATCATTTGTCGTAGATAAAAAAGCGTTAAAAAATAATCTAAGAATAATTGAATCAATAAGAATAAAAACAGGTTGCAAAATTCTTTTGGCGCTCAAGGCTTTTGCGATGTTTTCAGTTTTTCCTTTATTTCGCAAAAGCCTTGATGGTGTTTGTGCGAGTTCACAAGATGAAGCCAGGCTTGGAAGAGAAGAGTTTAAGAAAGAAGTTCATAGTTATGCGGCAGCATTCAGTGATTGGGAATTTAAATCCATTCATCGTTTTTCTGACCATGTTGTGTTTAATTCTTTCAATCAATGGAAACGATTTCGGCCTTTGATATTAAAAGCGCCTCATAAAATTTCTTGTGGAATTCGAGTAAACCCCGAACATTCAGAAGGGATTGTCCCCATATATGATCCATGCTCTGAAGGCTCAAGACTTGGTGTGAGAATTCAACATTTTGAAGAAAATGAAATGGAAGGTATTTCAGGGCTACATTTTCATTCGTTATGTGAACAAAATGCTGATGCCTTACAAAGAACACTGACTGCTTTTGAAAAATCTTTTGGTAAATACCTTTATGATCTTTCCTGGCTAAATGTAGGCGGTGGACATCATATTACAAGAAAAGACTATGATATAGATTTGCTGTGCAAGCTCATTGAAAATTTAAAGGAAAAATATAAAATCGAAATATATCTTGAACCAGGAGAAGCGATTGCGCTAAATGCAGGCTATTTTATTGTAAGTGTCATCGATATCATAACTTGTGATATGCCCACCGCAATTCTTGATACATCTGCAGCCACACATATGCCTGATGTACTTGAAATGAAATATAAACCTCATATTATTGGAAGTGATGATAGCGGCGTAAAACGATATTCATATCGTCTCGCTGGAATGTCTTGCCTCGCGGGTGATATAATGGGAGAGTATTCTTTTGATAATCCATTAAAAGTTGGTGATAAATTAATTTTTACTGATATGGCACATTATACAATGGTAAAGACAAACACATTCAATGGTATCCGTCTCCCTTCCATATTTCTATATGACTCTGAACAAAAGGATATAGAATTGGTAAAAGAGTTTGATTATGATGATTTTAAGTCGAGATTGTCTTAGGAATGCTATGGAATGTTCGAAAAATAAGCTCCCCATTTATTGGAGTCCCAAATCTTTAGATTTGGGAGGCAAAGCGTGTGGCTCCCAAATCTAAAGATTTGGGACTCCAGCCAAAATGGAACTTATTATATTATAAGAACATTCTAAGTCCTTTTGTTGGTTTTACTCAGTTGCCATCCCCTTTGACCGCTTCAAAAATTATTCTGAGCCAATCTTTGGTTTGATGAAACTTGTTTTTCATTTGCAACCATGAACCATGTTCTTTCATCGCATCGACAGAACAGATAATATCTTTATCAGAAACGGGTATTACGCAATTTTCTTGTTGGCTTCAGTTATTGTATTATCTGACGATATTATTATAATAGAAAAATAAATCTTTGGATGAATGAATTGGCGTAATCCTTATGTTCGCCCTTATAATTTCTAATTAAACGAAGGAGAAAAATCATGAAAACAAATCAAAAACAATCAAAAACAAGTGTTAAAAAAGGCTTTGTCAAAGTAAAAAGCAATTTTCGCTGTGGTTTGACACAAGCGGAGAAAATTGAACAATTTCGAAAGGGTTTTCTCAAAAAAAGGCCTTAATCATGGTGTCGGCCAGTTGATATAATTAAACTTTTATAAATATTTTAGATTTATGCCTTTTAGAAAATTGGACCTTAATCATGGTTTCGGCCAAATGGGATCGTTGACGTGACCCATTGTAGGGACGAACCTTATGTTCGCCCTCGAACATTCGTTCGCAGACGACATTTGTTCGAGGGCGAACATAAGGTTCGCCCCTACATTGTGGCCGACAAGATGA
>Ga0272440_1001668_pt1 | contig 17961 bp, 18 predicted proteins | sample SSMMMBAug17_FD_192440 | JGI IMG/M metagenome (GOLD analysis project Ga0272440, IMG submission 192440) | Marine sediment archaeal communities from Little Sippewissett salt marsh, Falmouth, MA, United States - SSM-MMB-Aug17 | ecosystem: Environmental > Aquatic > Marine > Wetlands > Sediment ...
TTCAGGTGGGCTGACACGGATTTACACTTCACATGATTGGAAAAAACAAAGTTGGATTATTATTTATTTATTATTACCTTGTGTAAAATGAATTGTTCTTTCAATACTTTTTTGTGTAGTGTTTTTTTGAAGAACTTCCATGAATTGTTATCACAACAAGAAAGTCTTATAGTTTTTTAGATGTAGTCTGGAGTCCCAAATCTTTAGATTTGGGCGTCAAAAAATACAACCAGTTGAAAAAATTACTGACGCCCAAATCTAAAGATTTGGGACTCCAGACTACAAATTTGTTTTTCAGAGGCATAATCATTAGCGTCAAAACATATTGAATTTATGTCTAAATTTTATACTTTCATATAAATAAATTTAAAATAGTTAATTACAAAAATATCAATTGATAGAAGCATAGCAATAAAGACATTTATGCTGGCAAGGTTGTTTTTTATAAGAACCAATATCTTTTGATATCATACAGTTACATCCATCATGTGCTCTCTGGCCTGTATCTTTTTTTAAGGATAATTTTTCTCCAAAAAGATTTATAAATAAATTATTATCAATACATGAGTTGGGTTTAATTTTTGAATCTATTGGAATATTTTCAATCAAATCTTTTTCACAGCATGTAAAAAGATTTATATTATAATTATTCAATATTTTTTCCATGCTTAATAAAATTTCAATTTTTTTTTCATTATCAGGAAAAAAAAATTCAAAATTATTATAGCTTTTTACTCGTTTTTTTATTTTTTTGTAATTATTCATAAAACTTGTAATACAATTTTTAATTCCCAAGTTTGATGCATAATTTGCAATTATTTTAAAATCAGAAAGATTATTGCAAATATTAGATGAATCATTTTTAAAAAAACATATTGGATCAAATCTCCATCTGATGCTGTCAATAAAAAAATTTTTAGATAAATATTCAAGTTGTTTTAGTTTTTGATCAAGCAGAGGAACAAAAGGTTCAAGGATTTTTTGATTTGAATTTATTGTAAAATGAAAAAAAAGATTATAACCTTTGTCAATTAGCTTTTCACCGGATCTAGTTTTAATAAAATAATCATAATTTTTTGACCAAAAAACAATAGTATGTATCTCTTTGGTGCTTGCAGGGAATATTGATTGTTTATTATTGTAAGGATTTTCAACTTTAAAATAGCCTCTATTTATACAACTCATAAACCAATCCATATAAAAAGCGGGTATATCAGTTCTTCTAGATGCTGAGATTATAATTTTTTTTTGTTTATTCATATTGCAAATGAAAAAAAAATTTTTTTTTTATTATCTTATATATTCAAACACGGACAAACACGGACAAACACGGACAAACACGGACAAACACGGACAAACACGGACAAACACGGACAAACACGGACAAACACGGGCAAACACGGGCAAACACGGACAAACACGGACAAACACGGACAAACACAGACAAACACGGACAAACACGGGCAAACACGGACAAACACACAATCAGTTGAAAAAAAACGAAGTCGAATAATTTTTCTTATGGATAAACATCTGCATTATTTATAAAATCACAAAGTGATAGGAAGAAATAAAATTGATATTTTTTTAATTAATTTTCAAAAAAATTGTCAGGATATTTTGTTATTTCCTCAATTTCCATACTTTCATTGAGAATATAAACAACTTTATCTCCTTTTTTAAATCTTTGTAAAATTTTTTTATTGCAAAATTTCTTTTCTTTTATTGATAATTTAAAAAAATGATCGCAAATAACAATACCTCTTTCATCAATATTTTCTATAATACCAATTAATTTTTTTCTATATTCAACGCTTTTTCCTTTATCAAAATTCATGATTTTGAGAGGAGGATTGATTTCTAATATTTGAGTTGAAAAGACGAGTTGTGAAAATATAAAAATAATACAAAAAATATTAAATATTGCTATTAGTTTATAAATATTCATATGTCCATAAATTGGGCTTTGCTCATTGTTTCGGCCTACAATGTATGGGCTAAAGATTGTGGCCGAAATAATGAAGCAAAGCCATAAATTTTATTAATATTGATGGTATTGTAAAAAGTCAATTTTACAAAAATCGGTATTAATAATTTCAAATTGTTGCACAGATAAAAATCTTATCCTCATGGATTAGGAAGATGAAAATATTATAAGTATTAATAATTTCAAATTGTTGCACAGATAAAAATCTCATTTTTTGATTTTTTACAAGACCATCAATATTTAAATTGACCATCTTCATAAATAATAATTTTTTTTCCTGAGTTAAGGAATGCAGTAACTATTTTTTTTTCAGTATTTACAAGATCCCAGTGTATAGCTGAATCATTAAAACCATATTTTTTTTTAATTTGTTTATTTAATTTTTCATCTCCAGAGTAACTATCTGAATATGATGAACCAATAGCTATATGGCAATTACCATATTTACCACCATAGTTTTCATCATAAAGAGTGCTTGCCATAAATTTATTAATTTTTGAAAATCTTTTGTCGGTCAGGGAAAACTCTCCTATCATTTTTGCACCATTATCAGTGTTTATTTGATTATTAATGAAGCTTTCACCTTTTTCAGCATTTATTGAAATAATTTTTCCATTTTTAAACTCCATAAAAATGTTTTCTACTAAATTTCCATTTCTAAATGACGGCTGATTTGTATAATATTTTCCATTTGTATGTCTGAAATCAGGGGATAGAAAAATTTCAAAACTAGGAATATTATGACCTGATATTCCAATCCATTTTCTTTTTTCTCCAGGGGTTATAAATAAATCAATATTTTTTGACTCAACATGAATTTTTGATATTTTCATTTTGTTGAGCCATTTTTTTATTTCTAATGCATTATTATATACATCTTGCCACATAGTTACAGGATCCGGTTTGTCTAAAAAACATGCGTTTATAATTTGATTTGAATAATCATTAAATGACATACCTGAATGTTTTGCAAGAACTTCTGTAGGAAATAAACATAAAGTCCAGCTAAATAATCCCTTTTCATCTCGTTTAATTAGAATATCTCTAAATGGTTTAATAGTTTTTAATGTTTTACTTATTTTTGAAGAGTCAACATCTGCAAGATGTGTTAGTGATTCTGGGGCATATAATGTTATTGTGGCATTCAAATTTTTGTGTAGTTCTTTTTCTCCTGGAGGATGAAATACAAGTTGGTCAGAATTTGAAATTTTATAAAAAGATTTTTCCATATTAATACTTTTAAAAATTCTCATTACAGGATGCATATTTTTTTGTAAAATTTTACTATATAGCATTTCTGCCAGTTCTATTGCTTTTTGATGGTATTTAACCATGATAATGTCATTATTTTGGAATTCACCTTTGCGTGAAATTTTAAGTCCCCAAAATAAGACATCTACGTATTTTTCAAGATGGTTTTTAGTTAGCATATTTTATTCCTGGTTTATGGATTTGACAATCATATTTATTAAGTACGTTAATATGATCGTTCGATTTTAGTTTGTCTAATTTGACACGGACATACAATCATGACACGGACTGACATGGACATACACTGACTGGCACAGACATACAATCATAGAAAAAAAACAGACATACAATCATGAAACTGACAGACACGGACATACACTGACTGGCACAGACATACAATCATAGAAAAAAAAAGTTGAATTTTAGATATATTATAAAGTTTAAAATGGCATTACTATGATTATAGGAAACAAAATCAAGCGATCATATTTATCTTAAACAATGAACATGTGTTATTCCATAATGTTTTCGACAGGCTGTCAGGTTTTTCATTTTTTATTTCAGCAAGTTTTAAAAAAGTTGATTTTAAAAAAGCAGGTTCATTTCTTCTTGTTTTGTTCCTTTGCGGTGCTGGTACGAGATATGGCGCGTCAGTTTCAATTAATAATTTATTAGATGGAATATAAGAAATATGATTTCTAAGCTCTTCACCCCGCTTATGGACAGTTAATATACCTGTTATTCCAATGTAATAACCAAGATCGAGATAAGCCTTTAATTCTTTACGATTTCCGCTAAAGCAATGAACAACTCCAGTTCTTTTATCATTTTTATAATATTTTAATATATCTAAAAATTTTCCTTTTGTATCTCTTTCATGAAAAATCAGGGGTAAATCTAAGCTGTCAGCTATTTCCATTTGTCTGATAAAAGAATTTTCTTGAGCTTTTTGCGGCGAAAACATACGATTAAAATCAAGACCAATTTCACCCCAGGCTTTGATTATTTGTTCTTTTTGTGCGATATTTTTTAGAAATAAAAAATCATCTTCTGAATAATTTTTAGCCTCATGAGGATGAATTCCAACAGATGCATAAATATTATCATACTTTTGAACAAGTTTTAATGTATTGGTAATCCTTTGAATATTTATACCAGCTATCATTAATTTTTGAACATTTTCTTGTTTTGCCCTTATAATGACTTCATCACGATCATTATCAAATAACCTGTCATCAATATGGCAATGGCTGTCAAAAAGATTCATTTTATTGCTTTCATAGCATAATTATCTCATAAACTTCCATGAATTGTTATCACAACAAACAATAAAAGTTTTATAGTTTTTTAGATGTAGTCTGGAGTCCCGAATCTTTAGATTTGGGTGTCAAAAACTACCATTTAACAAGATTCCTGACGCCCAAATCTAAAGATTTGGGACTCCAGACTACAAAATTGTTTTTTAGAGCCAAAATCATTAGCTATTAGAACATATTGAATTTAATTTAGAATTATATACTTTCATATAAACTATTGCCTGTACCGGAGATCAATATACTTAATTTTTTTGAAAAAACAAGAACTTTTAAAATCCTGAGTTTTTTTTCCGCAGATAGGTCTACAAGTGTATGCATTTTTTTTCTTAGCGCTGAAAGTGTTAAGAAAAAAATGCATACACTTATAGACCTATCTGTTTTTCCGATACAGGCAATTATGTAAAATGAGCTATTAGAATCAAACTCTGGTTTTTCGTTATTTTAACGCAGACTATCACTGATTAACATTGAAATGAACAATGTCCTAAAATATCATCTGTATAATAAATACCCATTAGAGCTAAACTTATAAAAGAAAGTCTTAATGGAATACTTTGAATATATTTACTTATATTGGATATCATACTTTGATAGTATTTAATACTATTATTTATAGTATTGTTATTGTTAATTTTATTTATAATCTGATCATATATTTCTTTACTTTGAATAAATTTTGTACTGATAAATTCTAAATAAGAAAGAAAAGTATTTCGATTAACTACTTTATAAATCAATGCTGAGTTGTTATTCATATTTAACCTCCTTAATTTAAAGGTAAAATAAAATCAAAACATTTAAAAAATTAAATATTCATGCTTTATTAAAAATTTTCATCATGAATTAAAGCAAAATATTATAACGCAATGCGGCATTTGTCAAACTATTTATTTCTGCATTGCGGCAAAACTATAGCATAATATTCTATTTTTATTATTAATATAGAATTACAAAAATTATATTTTGTAAAATTAATTGACTTAAATTAAAAAAGTTGTTTATATGGATAATATCGTAATTAAAAGATTTAATTATTACAAAATAATGTAAAAAATTTAAAAGATTATTTATTTTTTTTTTTAGTTATATATTCTCGTCCGACTTTGTTTTTTTCGTGTGGACTGACACGTACAAGCACAGATTTACACTTGAAGGATAGTTGTAACAATCATAGTTGGTTAATGATATAACAAAACAACAAATTTTTAAAAAAAGGTTTTTTATTTATGGGAGCATCAAATGAAAATTCAATGATATTAATAGTTGATGATGATCCACTAAATATTGATATCTTGTCTGAGTTTATGGAAAAATCTGGTTTTTCTGTTTTACATGCTTCTAATGGACAAGAAGCAATTCAACTTGCTGAAACAACTCCTCCGGATTTAATTTTATTAGATGTTTTAATGCCGGGCATAGATGGATTTGAAACATGTAAGCAGCTAAAAGCTGGAAAAGCTACAAAAGAAATTCCTGTTATATTTTTGACATCTCTAACAGATACATCAGATAAAATTAAAGGTTTTAAAGCTGGTGCTATTGATTATATAACCAAGCCTTTTCAAAGAGAAGAGGTTATTGCAAGAGTAACCTGCCAGATTATTTTACAAAATCAAAAAAAAGAACTTTCAAGATTAAATGAAATGAAAGATCAATTTCTGTCAATTATTTCATTTGATATTACTGGAATATTTTCAATGTTAGTTGACAGTTGTGAAGTTTTAATGGAAAAAATATCAAATGACTGCGATGATGATATTCAAAATTCATTAGAAGAAATGAGAACATCAGCTCAAAATGGTTATAAAATGGTAATGAATCTATTAGATTGGTCAGAACAACAATTAGGAGCTCAAGAATTTGCGTCAAAAGATCTTGAATTTCTATAATCTTTAATTTTTAATAATTGATATTATTTTTTCAATTTCATAATTGCATGTTATAAGTATTTGTTTATGTTTAGAAGATTTACCTGCAAGAATTTTTAAATTTGACTTCGGAATATTTAATAATTTTGATAAAAATTTAATACACATCTTGTTTGCAGCACCATCAACAGGAGGCGCGCTTATCTTAATTTTCAGTTCATCATTATGGATACCAACAATTAAATTCCTTGAGGATTTTGGCAATACATAAAGTTTTAAAATAATGCCATCATTGTTTTGGATTATAAAAGAATAATTTGAATTATTTTTCACTGTCTTTTTTTATTTTCTTAATAATCATACTTGATGAAATTGGTTCTGTTACAGGTATTAAAGAAACTCTTCCTCCTTGACTTTCAACAATTCCTTTACCTGTTACAATATCATGAGTATAGTTACTTCCTTTTGTTAAAATATCAGGTCTTATAATTTTTAAAAGCTTATCCAATTCTTCTGTTGAAAATACTGTAACATAATCTACACAATCAAGAGCACTCATAATTCTAATTCTTTCATTTTCGCTGATAACAGGTCTTCCTTCACCTTTAAGTTTTTGTACTGATTTATCATCATCTAAAGCAACAATTAATACATCGGCAAGATTTTTTGAAGCTGATAAAAATTCAATATGGCCTGCATGTAGTAAATCAAAACAGCCATTTGTCAGTACAATTTTTTTACCTCTAATTCTCATTTCATCTGTTAATGAAGATAGTCTTGATAATTCTTGAAATTTTCCTGGAACAATATTTTTATCAATATCTAAAGCAGCTTTTAACTCATCTTGAGATATAGTTGCAGTTCCTAATTTACCAACAACAATACCTGCTGCTGCATTTGCAAGATATGAAGCATCTCGATAAGAAGCTCCTGAAGCAAGTGATAGTCCCATAACTGCAACAACTGTATCCCCAGCTCCTGATACATCATAAACTTGCTTTGCCTGAGTTTGTATTTGCAAAGTTGGTTTATTATATTCAAAAAGCATCATTCCATCTTTTCCACAAGTAATTAAAAGTCTTTTCAGCTTAAGTGTTTCTATTAATTTTTCTCCAGCTTTAATTAAATTACCTCTATCTTGAATATCAATACCAGATGCAATAGCAGCTTCTTTTCGATTAGGAGTAATAATACTTGCTCCAACGTATTTTGAAAAATCCAATCCTTTAGGATCAACAATGGATATTTTATCATTTTTTGATGCAATTGAAATAAGTCCGCTTAAAACTTTTCCGGTTAATAATCCCTTTCCATAATCAGATATTATTAATAAATCAATATCAGAAATTTTTTCTTCAACATATTTTAAAAGTTTATTTGCTAATGAATCTGATATTTGCAATCTAGATTCACGATCAATTCTTAAAACATGCTGATTGGCTGCGATTATTCTTGTTTTTAAAGTAGTTGATCTATTTTCATCTCTAATAATTCCATTACAATCTGCACCAATATTTTCAAACATCTTTATTAGACGATCACTATTTAATCCTGAACCAGCAATTCCAACAATACTTATTTTTGCTTTAAGTGCTGATATATTATTAACAACATTACCAGCCCCTCCTAAAGTTGAAGTTTCTCTTTTAACATGAACTACCTGAACAGGTGCCTCAGGCGAGATACGATCAACATCTCCCCAGACATATTCGTCAATCATAATATCGCCTACAACTAATATGCGGCAATTATTGAAATTATTGATAATATTTATCATTTTAATTCCTTTGCATTTGGTTAAAATCTGTTAATTTTTTTCTACTTACTTGCAGTGTATGTCCTTAATAGTCAGTGTTTGTCCGTGTAAAATATAAAAAAACAATTTACATATGGCTTAATTTATGTCCTTTACAGTCAGTGTTTGTATGTGTCGAACAAAAAAAAATCATTTTTTTATTCGTAATTTTTGAAAGGATCTTCCAAGTTAAAATCAGGAATAGCATTTTTTGGTGAAGTTTCAATATCCTGAGTAATAATATATTCAAAGCCTAAATCATTTGCCATTGCAACTGCTTCATTATATTCTATTTCATTAATATTTCTTGAAATTTCCTTATACTTAAATGCATTATAAACAGGTTCATACTGAGCCATTATTGAAATACCAATGTTTGTTGAAACCTCAAGTGCCAGATAACACAAACATTCCCATGTTCCTGCCATACGATTTGGTAAAACTAAATGCCTTATCCACAGGCCTTTTTTTGCTATTCCATTTTTAACTACAATAGGACCCGACTGTTTATACATTTCATAAATTGCTTTTTTTGCAACTTTTACATAATTAGTAACATTTGAAAGCCTTTTAGCAATATTTTCTGAACTATATTTAAAATCAGCAAGATATATATCAATAATACCTTCCCATTTTTTTAGTTCACTAACCAGATCATATGATGAGCTATTATATAAAACAGGAATTATAAGACCCATTTTTTTTGCTTTAATTAAGGCTTTTCTTATCCAAGGGGCCTGATGAGATGGTGAAACAAGTCCTAAAAAAGAAACATTCTGATCTTGAAATTTAAACATTTGATCAATGAGGTAGTCTTCAGAAACAGGAACACCTTTACGCAATTGACTTATTTGATAATTTTGACAGTAAACACAACCAAGATTACATGAAGTAAAAAAAAGATTTCCAACACCACTATTTCCTGAAAAGCAAGGCTCTTCTCCATAATGGACAACTGCTGAAGATAAATAAATTCCGGGTTTTAGTCCGCAAAATCCAATTTCGCCATTATACCTGTCAACTAAACATTTACGAGGACAAATATTACAATTTTTCATCAATAATTTGTTTTAAAAATTTCGGAGGTCTTACTATTTTACCATCGGTATTTAAAATTGCATGTTTTGTATATCCTTCTGCTTTTAATTCTTTTTTATCCTGAGAAAAAATTTTATGATTAAAAATAATTGCAACTTTAAAAGGGACTTGTAAATGCGATTCTATAGTTATAATCTCATCAAATATACATGGAGATTTGTATTTACAAGATACTTCTGCCACTGGCATTATATAACCTTGACGTTCAAATTCACTGTAAGGTAGTCCAATTGAGCGCATTAGTTCATTTCTACCAATTTCAAACCAGCGAAGATAATTGGCATAATAAACAACACCCATATTATCAGTATCACCATATATTACACGATGATTAATTGAATGAATAATTTTATTTGACATAATAAATATATATTTTTTTTTATTTTAAAATTTTATTAAGTTCTTTTTTAATTTCATCATATTGGTTTACAACAGGAATTTCTGGATACTCTTTAATTACATTTTCCGGCGGTCTGAATAAAATACCATGATCTGCTTCTTTAATCATTGAAATATCATTATAAGAATCACCCATTGCAATAACTTTAAAATTTAACATTTTAAGAGCTAAAGCAACATGCCTTTTACCATCAGCCTGTCTTAGAGAATAACCAGATATTTTTCCATCAGGTTCAATAATAAGACTATTGCAAAACAAAGTTGGATTTTTTAATTTTTTCATAAGGGGACCGGCAAATTGAATAAAAGTATCTGAAACAACTATTAATTGGGTCTTATTTCTAGCCCAGTCTAAAAAATCAACTGCACCATCAAGAGGGTCCATTTGATTTATAACATTTTGAATATCTTGAATTTTAAGGTTGTTTTCATCTAAAATTTTAAGTCTTTTTTTCATTAAGACATCATAATCACTAATATCTCTTGTTGTTAATCTAAGTTCCTTAATACCTGTTTTTTCAGCAACATTAATCCATATTTCAGGAACAAAGACGCCTTCAAGGTCACTTGCTAATATATACATAAATTCCTCTTTAGCAGGCATCTTGAATAAAAAATTTTCAAGATGCCATAAAATATTTAAAAACCATGTTTTTCAAGAATTTTATTTAAGGTACCATCCTGTTCAATCATTTTTAAGCCTTCGTTAAATGCCTTTTGTTTTTGTTCATAATTTTTTGCTTTTGTTGAAAATGCAATATATAGAGGCTTATTTTCAAGAGGAGGTTCCATAAATTCTAATTCTCCTAAATAATGTGGATATTTTGTTACAATAATATGTTTTGCTACATATTTATCAATAAAAATAAAATCAATTCTTTTTTTAAATAATTTTTTTAGGTTTAATTCATCACTTGCAACTGCATCTTTTTTTAAAAAACTGGCTGCATCAAATTCAGTAGTATTAACATAACCCCTTACAACACCAAATTTGTATTGTTTTAAAGCTTTTAATGCTTCTGTCTGTTGTTTTTGTGGATCAACACTATATTTTACATTTAAATCTTTTCTTTTATAAAGACCAACAGGACCGCCTGGATATGGATTTGAAAAAACATACTTTGGCTTTCGGCCTTCATCATAATATTCAGGAAATAATCCATCCCGAACACCGTCTTCTGTAACTTTAACAGCTCTTGCCCATGGCAGAAATTTCACATCGATTTTATAATTAACCCTTTCAAAAGCTTTTTCGACAATCTCATAGACATAACCATTATTTTTCATATTAGGGCCAATATATGGTTCCCATTCAAGTGTTGCAAGAGTTACAACATTTTCTGCATTCAAAAGCCCTGCAAAAAAAACACAAGAGATTAGAATAAAAAAAATACATCTTTTAAGCATAACACACTCCTTTCTTTTGTAATAAAAATAAATATCAACATACCTCATAAAAAAAGCAGCAAAAAAGCTGCAAACATTTGAATTATTATAAGTAATGACGTATTAATCGATTCTAATCAATGTTGGAGGATCAACAACAACATCAAGTGATTTTATTTCATTTAAAGCTTTATTAATATGTAGTTCTTTTGCTTCATGAGTAAGCATTACAATTGGAACAATATTATTTGAGCTTCTGCCTTTTTGATGAACTGAATCGATGCTTATATTAAATTTTCCTAAAATTCCTGAAATATTTGCAAGAACTCCTGGTCTGTCAAGTGTTGTAAAACGAATATAATACTGGCTTTCTATTTCTTCTATAGGCAGAATTGGAATTTTTTGAATGTATTGTTTTTGATATGATAAAATTGGAATCCTTAGTATTGACTCAGATAAAATATTTCTGCTGACATCAATTACATCACTTAATACAGCACTTGCTGTCGGCATCATACCAGCGCCATATCCATATAATACAATATCCGAGGTTTTATCACCATTAATAGTTACAGCATTAATTGAGCCATCTACTTTTGCAAGCATATTATCTTGTGATATCATAGTTGGATGAACCCTTGCCTCAACAGAATCGCCCCTATTTTTTGTAATAGCAAGGAGTTTAATCCTATATCCAAACTTATCAGCCATTTCAATGTCCATAGGTGTGATTTTGGTGATACCTTCTATATAAATATTTTTGAAATCCAATTCCATTCCATATGCCAGACTCATAAAGATTGCAAGTTTATGAGCTGTGTCAATTCCTTCAATATCAAGAGTTGGATCTGCTTCTGCATATCCTTTTTGTTGAGCTTCAGCCAATGCATCTTCAAAAGAACTTCCCTGTTGGGTTATTTTTGATAGAATATAATTACATGTTCCATTAAGGATACCTTTCATATAATTAATTCGATTGCTTATTAATGTTTCACGAATTGTTTTTATAATAGGAATACATCCTCCAATACTGGCTTCAAAAGCAATATCAACTCCTCTGTCTATTGCGATATTAAACAAAGTATTACCCTTAGATGCTATCAGAGCTTTGTTGGCAGTTACAATATGTTTTCCAGAATTAATTGCTTTCATTATATAATCAAATGCAATGTCTTCACCACCAATAGTTTCAATAATAATATCTATATCAGGATCTTGCACAACTTCATTTGCATCAGTTGTCAGAATTTTTTTATCTATCTTGATTCCTCTATCAGTTGTTATATCAATATCAGCAATTTTTTTTATATTAAGAGCAGCGCCAAGGCGTTTATAAATTACATCATGGTTTTCATCAATCATTTTATAAACACCAGTACCAACAGTTCCTAAACCTAAAACACCCAGGTTAATATTTTTCATGCTATAAAACTTTCTTTAGTTACAAAATTTTTTTAATACCTCTTATTGCCTGGTTTATTCTCATATTATTTTCAATCAAGGCAAATCTTACAAATTCATCACCATATTCACCAAATCCAAGACCAGGAGAAACAGCAACTTTTGCTTCTTTAATCAGCATTTTTGAGAATTCAACCGAACCCATTTTTCTGTAAGCTTCAGGTATCTGAGCCCAAACAAACATAGTTCCTTTAGGGCTGTTCACATTCCATCCAACACGATTTAATCCACTAATAAGAGCATCTCTTCTTTCTTTATAAGTATTATTAATTTCATCTACGCAATTTTGAGGGCCATTCATAGCAATAATAGATGCAATTTGAATGGGTTGAAAAATTCCATAATCCAGATAGCTTTTGATTCGCCTCAGGGCAGAGATTATTTTGGGATTGCCGACGCAAAATCCAACTCGCCATCCAGCCATATTATAACTTTTTGACAAAGAAAAGAATTCAACACCAACATCTTTTGCGCCAGGAACTTGTAAGAAACTTGGAGCTTTATATCCATCAAAACAAATATCTGCATAGGCAAAGTCATGTATTACAATAATTTTATTTTCTAATGCAAAATCTACAATTTTTTTAAAAAAATTAATATCAACTACCTCAGTTGTTGGATTATGAGGGTAATTAATAATAAGAAGTTTGGGCCTTGGCCATGTTTGTTTTGTTGCATTTAGTAAATTATTAAAAAAATCTTGTCCAGGTCCTACAGGTATTCCTCTAACATCTCCTCCAGCAATAATTGCTGAATATGGATGTATTGGATATGTTGGATCAGGAGTGAAGACTACATCACCAGGGCGAATCATCACAAGAACAAGATGAGACATACCTTCTTTAACACCAATAGTAACAATTGCCTCATTTTCATGATCAATATCAACATCATATCTTTTTTTATACCAATCTGAAATCGCAATTCTTAACTTTCTAATACCCATTGAGGCTGAATATCTATGATTATGAGGTTTTTTAGCTGCCTCTAATAATTTATCTACAATATGTTCAGGTGTTCCATTATCAGGATTTCCCATACCTAAATCAATAATGTCATCACCTGCTCTTCTTAGTTCCATTTTTAATTGATTTACTGTTGCAAAAACATATGGCGGCAATCTATCTAAACGTGCAAATTCAAACATTTTTACCTTCCAAATTATTTAATTAAATAATTATTAATGATTTTTCTTATGAAAAAAAAATTTATACTATTATATTTAATAATAGTAAAGCGAAAACTTAGCAAAATTGTTTATATACTACATTCAAACAAAAATAAAATATTAGAAAAGTATTCTTGATTTTTATAAAAAATAGTTTATTATAACAAATTCTTAAAAAACAAAGTATTTTATTTATTATATTATTGTATAATTTTGATTTTTTAATATAACATAGATATGGACACGGACAGACACGGACAGACACGGACTGACACGGACAGACACGGACGAACATACTGACGGACAAGGACGGGCACGGACGAGACAAGGACGAGCACGAGCACGAGCACGGACTCAAATATCATGATTGTAAATGTCTGTCATAGTCAAAATAGCAAAATCATACGATAATAAAAAATTATTATTTGCTGAGGGAATAATGGAAGGATCTATAACATATGCCCAATCGGGTGTAAATATTGATAAGGCTAATTCAATTGTGCAAACAATAAAGAAGATAGCTAAAAGTACAAATAGAACAGGAGTCATTGGAGATATCGGAAGCTTTGGGGGGCTTTTTTCTATAAATACAGATCGTTATAAAAAGCCAATTCTTGTAAGTGCAACTGATGGAGTTGGAACCAAGTTGAAAATTGCTTTTATGATGAAATCTCATAGTACTATTGGAATAGATCTTGTTGCGATGTCAGTAAATGACATAGCTGTTTTAGGTGCATCGCCTATGTTTTTTTTAGATTATATTTCAACAGGTAAACTTGAAGAAAATATTATTATTGATGTTATTCAAGGTATTGCAGATGGGTGTAAACAAGCAAAATGTGCATTATTAGGCGGTGAAACAGCAGAAATGCCGGGTTTTTACAAAACTGATGAATATGACCTTGTTGGTTTTGCTGTTGGAATTGTTGATAATGATAATATTATTGATGGATCAAATATTGCTGTTGGCAATAGTTTAATTGGAATAGCTTCGAATGGATTACATAGTAATGGCTATTCTCTTGTAAGGCATTTATGTTTTGAAAAACTTAATTTAAAAATAGATCAACATATTGATGACTTAGGTGAAAGCATTGGTCAATGCCTGCTTAGACCAACTAAAATTTATTCAGAGGCATTGCAGCTTATTTGTAGAGATGCAGAAATACATGGATTGGCTCATATAACAGGAGGTGGTATTATTGACAATGTTAGTAGAATACTTCCAAATGCATGTAAAGCTGAAATAGAAAAAGATTCATGGCAATCACCTCCAATATTTTCGTTTCTACAGCAAGCTGGAAATATTGATGAACATGAAATGATGAGAACTTTTAATAATGGGCTTGGAATAGTAGCTGTTGTTCCAGATAGCTCTGTTGATGATATTCTAACAAGATTAAATGCAATAAATGAGAAAGCATGGGTTATAGGAAAAATAAAAGCAAGACAGGGGAATGAAGAAAAAGTAAGAATTAGCTAAAATAGGGTGCAACACAAAAAAGTTGTACTTTATTTCATTTAAAGATTTGAGTGCATTTTTAGCCCTGAAAGGGCGTAACATACCAGCCCAGGGCAACGCCCTGGGTCAGAACATTTCAAGGTTTTGAGCCCTGAAAGGGCGTAACATAAAATAACAATAATAAAAGGCAGTCCATTTATGTAACGCCCTTACAGGGCTAAAAATTCTTTTTTATATTTTCCCAGGGCGCTGCCCTGGGCTGGTATGTTACGCCCTTTCAAGGCTAAGAAATTAGTGCAGCTTTTTTGTGTTGCACCCGCTAAAATAAGGAGAAAAAAATGACTATTAAAAATATAAAATCTAAATTTCTAAACTGGTGGCGAGCTTATATTAAACGTATTGAAAAACAAAGAAATTCAAATAATATTTGTTTTAGTTGAAATCCTAAAAAAAACTCTCGTGTTAGAGTTTAATTTGGCTTTTTATTTATAATTATTTTTTAAAAAATTTTGGCTTATATAACATGTTATATTTATTAAGCTCTTTTTTATTATGTTTAATCTTAGTTCCAATTATAAAAAAAATTGCTCATAAAAATGGATGGTTAGCATATCCGAAAAAAGATAGATGGCATAATTTACCAACTCCTTATATGGGAGGTATTGCAATTTATCTGGCAATTATAGTTCCTATGATAGTTGCATCTGATTTTAGTTATATAAATATATTACTTAAGTCAGATTTAGCTGAGTCCATTCCACCAATTAATATTATACTTATTCCAGGTATAAGTTTTATGTTTTTACTTGGAATTATTGATGATATAAAGGGCTTAAAACCACATACAAAATTAATTGGGCAGATTATGGCAGCTTCTATGGTTGCCTTTGCTGGATATAGGCTTAACTGGTCATCATCTCTAACTATTGATACTATTATTACAATTATCTGGATTGCAGGTATAACAAATGCTTTTAATTTGTTAGATAATATGGATGGATTATGTGCGGGTTCAGGTTTTTTTGCTTCAGTCACTCTTGCATTTTTATTTAATAATAGTCCTGATATTTCAATATGTTGTTTTATTATTTGTGGAGCATTGCTTGCATTTCTAATATTTAATTTCAATCCAGCTTCTATATTTATGGGAGATTGTGGAAGCCTTACTATTGGTTTTTCACTTTCTACACTATGTTTAAGCTATACTGATATCTCACAAAATAATAATTTTTCAATATTTTTGATTCCAATTTTAACATTTATTGTACCAATTATTGATACAACACTTGTAACATTTGTACGAATATTAAGCGGCAGAAAAGCATATATCGGAGGAAAAGATCATACATCTCACAGACTTGTTCTTATGGGTTTTTCAGAAAAAGGTGCTGTAATTGTTTTATATGGAATATCTTTTACTTCAGGTCTTGCAGCTCTTTTTGTTCAAACTCATGACAGTTTTACCTCTCCAATAGTTGTAATTCCTTTAATTACCTCTATTATTCTTCTTACTTCTTACCTGACTCAGATAAGGGTTTATCCAGAAAAAGAATTTTGTATGCTTCGTGGAAGGAGATTCTCTCCATTTTTAGAATATCTTGCTATAAAACGTCAAATCTTTTTTGTTATTCTTGATTTTTGTATAATTGCTTTTTCATATTACCTTTCGTATAAAATACGCTTTTCAGGCTCTGAATTTTCTTTTTATTTTAAAATATTTCTTAATTCTTTGCCAGCAGTTATTGTATGTAAATTTGTTGCCTTTTACTATTCAGATATTTATAAAGGAATTTGGAATTATTTAACAATTACTGATATTGCAATTTTTATTAAAGCATCCTTTTTAGGATCATTATTTGCTGTTTCAATTGTTACTTTTCTTTATAGATTCGAATATTTTTCAAAAGGAATATTTATTATTGATTATATACTGACTACATCAATAATAGCAGGGGTTAGAGTATCTTTTCGTTTTTTTGCAGAAACAATGAATAGAAAAACTTTAGATGGTGAAAATGTTATTATATATGGAGCGGGAAAAGGCGGAGAAATTCTAATTAGAGAAATATTAAGTAATAAAAGCCTTAAAATTAAACCTTTGGGCTTTATTGATGACAATGTAATGAAAGTTGGTAAAAAATTGCAAGGCTATCCAATTATAGGTACAATTAATGATTTAGATAAAATTTGTAATAAAAACAATGTCTCAGGGATATTAATCTCTATTAATATTGATAAGATAGATTCACTTAATGAAGCAAAAGAAATATGTAAAAAATATAATTTGTATCTAAAACAATTTAATATTCAGCTTAATGATATTTTATTATGATATTTGATTTTTTTTAGTGGACAAAGTGGACGCAGTGGACGCAGTGGACGCAGTGGACGCAGTGGACGCAGTGGACGCAGTGGACGCAGTGGACGCAGTGGACGCAGTGGACGCAGTGGACAAAGTGGACAAAGTGGACAAAGTGGACGCAGTGGACGCAGTGGACGCAGTGGACAAAGTGGACAAAGTGGACAAAGTGGACGCAGTGGACAAAGTGGACATAGTGGACATAGTGGACATAGTGGAGATTAAAATTATAATATAAGACCACTTTGTCCACTGCGTCCACTGCGTCCACTGCGTCCACTATAAAAAAAAATCTTATTTCAAAAGCATTTCTCCTCAAGGGGAAATTAAGCCTTTGGTAAAAATTCTTTTTCGGAAATCACCTAATTTAATGTACTACAAAAAGGAACTATTGCTTACCGGATAAAAAAA
>Ga0272440_1001669_pt1 | contig 17946 bp, 29 predicted proteins | sample SSMMMBAug17_FD_192440 | JGI IMG/M metagenome (GOLD analysis project Ga0272440, IMG submission 192440) | Marine sediment archaeal communities from Little Sippewissett salt marsh, Falmouth, MA, United States - SSM-MMB-Aug17 | ecosystem: Environmental > Aquatic > Marine > Wetlands > Sediment ...
GTCATAACCTTGAGCATTTTGAGGATATTGTTCTTGTGGATAAGCTTGTTGCTCATATGCTTGTTCTTGCATTGGTTGTTGCATTTGCTGAGGAGGATATGCTTGTTCTTGCATTGGTTGTTGCATTTGCTGAGGAGGATATGCTTGTTCTTGCATTGGTTGTTGCATTTGCTGAGGAGGTTGCTGAGGTGTTGTTTGAGTTTGTTGGGGTGGCATTGGCGGTAGTGTTTGCGGTTGAGGGTTTTCGGGTGTTGTTGAAGATTGAGTTGAAATACTAGGTTGCATTTCACTATTTGGAGAAGGGGTGTCTGCTTGTTGAGTTAATGCTTTTTCGTTTTTTACAGCACCTTTTACTTTTAATTGTGAATATGCTTCGTCAATTTGGACAGGAGTAAAATTTTGTTCTTGCAATGTCTTTACAATGTCTTGTTGAGACATTCCTTGATTTTGCATTTGTTGTATTTGTTCAATTAAAGCCATGTTTCTTCTCTTTTTTATGTTATTATTTAGTTATTTTTCTTTTTAATCCTTTTTATTTTTGATTGCTTTATTTATCATTTCTTTTACATCTTCTATTCTTGCAAGCTCTAAGGGTTGAAACATTTGAGCTTGTCTTTTAAGCATTTCTATTTCTGATTTTCTTGCAAAGTTTTCTTGAGTTTCTACAAGGTTTTGAATTGTTAGTTTTATTTTGTTTATTTCCTGATTTTGCAGTTTTAGATGGTTATTTATTTCTTGAAGTTCTTCGGTAATTTCTTGTTTGTCGTTTACAAAAGTTTCTCCGATTAGTAGAATTCTGTCTTTAATTAGACTTTGTTTTTCTTCAATATCTCTTATTTTTACATTTGTATCAGCCAAATACATAGAAGTTGGGTCTTGTTGTTGTGGTTGGCTGGCCATGTTGTTAAGTTTTTCCTCTTTTATGTTATTTTAAGGGGGATGGGGTTTAAAATAGTTATTATTGCAGGGAAAATGAAACAAAAAAGAAGAAAGAAGGAAAAGAGGGAATGAAAGAAGATAGCCTAAAGAGAGGATGGAGTAGATAGAAATAATTAGAGAGAAGAAGATAGCTTAAAATCATAGATTTTAATTTTTGAGAAAATCAGGAAGCTTGCTAATCTAGTTTTCCCCTATGCTGAAAAGAGATAATGGGAAAGAACGAAGTGGGAGTGCGTAAAAGAAAAAAGAAAACAAAGGAAAAAAGATGAAAAAGGAGGAGAGGAGACAAAAGAGAAGCAAGAAAAAAGAGGAAAAGATGAAAAAGGAGAAGAGAGAGAAAAAACAAAAAAGTAAGAGAGTAAATAAAAGAATTATAATAAAATTTTTTGTATCTAAATATTTTAATAGTGTTATTTGTTTATGATTAAGAGGTAAAAGAGGAAAATGCTATTTAAACTAGATAAAACGAGGTGCTTTAAATAATGTTATTCAAACCCGGAACTCCATTATTAGCATACGAAGTTCAAAGAGAAGCAGGGCAGGATGTTATGTATGTGAATTTTTTAGGTGCTAGTTTTGTTCCTAGTCTTGTAGATTCTTCTGAAGTTATGGCATTGATTATGGATTATTTATCCAAGAGTCCTAATGTTACAAGGATTGTTTTTGTTCAGCAAAGAAATTATAATTATGATTTTTCTCAGGTTGTTTTGTTGCAAGAACTTAGCAAATTGTATACACACTTAGTTCAGCAAGAGAAAATATTATCACCTTCGAAGCTTGCTTTTAATAATAATTCTGCAATGACTCAAAGGCATGGGTTTCTTAATTATCTTGTGGGATTGATGAGAGGGGATCCTGTTGCTTGTTATGTTGAGCTGGAAAGAGAGATTGCAAAACAGAAGCATATGTTGCAAGAAATCAATAACGATAATGCTAAATATGATTTAGGAGTTTATCTCAGAACTCTTGATATATTTTATTCTTTATTAAAAGAGACCAAGTTAATTAAGGCTGTTTTAAATCATCTGGACGATTACCATTTAGGGGGGAGGGATATTTATGATTATGTTTTTAGACCAGATATAATTCCTAATTTTACTTTCACTAGATTGGTTAGTCAATTACCTAAAGATTCTGAGATTGTAGACCAATATGAAGTAGGGGAAGGTTATGACAAAAGCATTGTTACTATTTTGAAAAAGGATAATGAGGTTACGTATTTTTATCATGTAATGCCTCCAGAATACTCTTTAGACGAGGGGCATCATATGCTTATGAATTTAGCTAGAAATGTTCTGGTTGAACATCAGCCACAGGCAGAAGAATTTACAGATCCAGAAAGAACGCGACAAGTTTTTTTTAATGTTTCAAAAGATTTGATTAGAGAATTGTCTGTAAGTCAGGGCATTAAGGTTAGTTATTCTGATTTGAATAAGTTGGCAACTATATTGGTTAGACACACAATAGGTTTTGGTTTAATTGAGATTTTATTAAAAGATAATAATTTGCAAGATATTGTTTTAAATGCTCCTGTTACGCAAAATCCGGTTTATGTTAAGCATGGAAAGTTTGGAGAATGTGGTTCTAATATTGTTCCTAGTCAGGAAGATGCTGATTCGTGGGCTGCTAAATTTAGATTAATTTCTGGAAGACCATTAGATGAGGCAAATCCTATTTTAGACACTGATTTAAATATTGGAGACATGAGAGCTAGAATTGCTGTTATTCAACAACCACTTTCACCTTCTGGATTGAGCTATGCTATTAGAAGACACAGAGAAAGTCCTTGGACATTGCCTTTGTTTATTAAGAATAAAATGATTAATAGTTTTGCTGCTGGCTTGATGAGTTTTATGATTGATGGAAATAGAACAATGCTTGTGGCAGGAACAAGAAGTTCTGGAAAGACATCTTTATTGGGAGCTTTAATGTTGGAGATAATGCCGAAGTATAGAATTATAACAATTGAAGATACTCCAGAATTAGCTGTTGAAGCTATGCGTAAATTAAAGTATGATATTTTAAGCATGAAAGTTAGAAGTGCTTTGTTAAAAACTACTAATGAGGTTGGAGCAGATGAGGGTATTAGAACTTCTTTGAGACTGGGAGATAGTTCATTAATAGTCGGAGAAATTAGAAGCTTAGAGGCTAAGGCATTGTATGAAGCAATGAGAGTTGGTGCTTTGGCAAATGTTGTTGCAGGAACAATTCATGGAGCAAGTCCTTATGGTGTTTTTGATAGGGTTGTAAATGATTTGGAAGTTCCTGTTACAAGTTTCAAAGCAACAGATTGTATTATTGTTGCAAATCCTGTCCGTTCTCCAGATGGAATGCATAGCACAAGAAGAATGATACAGCTTTCAGAAGTTAGAAAACATTGGACTAAAGACCCTATGGAAGAAAAAGGATTTGTTGATTTGTTGAAATACAATGTTAATACTGACGAGTTGGAGATAACAGAGGATTTGGTAAATGGAGATTCTGAAATTATCAAAAATATTGCAGGGGATGTTAAGGGTTGGGCAGGAAATTGGGATGCTGTTTATGATAATATTTTATTAAGAGCAAAGACAAAAGCTGAAATTGTTAAGGTGGCTGAAAAGTTTGGAAAGCCAGAAATTTTAGAAGCAGGGTTTAATGTTTTAAGCAACAATATATTCCATCAAATTTCAGACGAGGTTAATGCAGAGGTTGGATTGCCAGTGGGTGATAGGGTTTTTCCTGAATGGCAGAAATGGTTAATGAAGGAAATTAAGAAGGTTTAGGGATAATAACGAAAAGAGAATAAGAAAGAGAAGGTAGATTAAAGAAGGAAAATGATTTCGATAATTTTATTAAGTTGGAGTTCTTATATTAATTATGAATAGAAGATTGAAAATTGCAGGGCTTATTGGGATAACCATGCTTTTTGCAGGATGTGGAAGTATAAGTAAAGAGTATGTAAATTCAGAAAGTGAAGAGGAGCATTATTTTGATCAAGGAAAGCATTTTTGTTATACTCATACAGAAGGCAAAGAATGTTGTGAGACACATAAGGATGGAACACTTTTTTCTGTTGATTTTTAATTGTCAAATATTTTTATTATGTTTATTGTGGCGTGTTTTTTTGTATTGTAAAGATTTATAAACACTTGTTAATTTATTTTAACATATGTTAAAAATATTTAATGAATTGAGTTTGTTTTTTGAAGATGTTTATAGAGATATTTCTGTTCGGGAATATGCTAGAATTATGAAAATTAGTCCGCCTACTGCTTCTAAGTTATTAAAAGAGTATGAAAAAGAGGATTTGCTGATTAGTGAGAAAAAAGGGGTTTATGTTTATTATGTTGCTAATAGAGAAAATGTTTTGTTTAAAGATTTAAATGTTTTTTATTGGAAGCAAAAATTAATGAAGATTTTTTTAGAGGTGCATAAAGATTTTTTATATAAAAAAATGGTTTTGTTTGGATCTGTTTCGAAGGCAGAAAATACATTGGATTCTGATTTGGATATTTATGTTGATTTGCCTAGCAAAAACATAAATTTGGAAAATTTAGAAAAAGTTTTGAAAAGAAAAATACAGCTATTTTTTAGAGATTCTTTGAAAAATAAGAACTTGCAAGAGAATATAAAAAGAGGTGTTAATTTATTTTAAGATGAGTTGGGAAGATTGTAAAAAAAAGAGAATTGTAAAACATGTTTCTGTTGATTTAGATTTAATTAATTCTTTGAAAATTACTTCTAAAAATAAAGAAATTTCTGCTTCTATGCTTAAATTTGACAAGAGAACTTATTCTTCTATTGTTTCTTTATATTATGATTCGTTGAGAGAGTTATTAGAGGCTGTTGTTTTGTCTAAGGGTTTTAAGATTTATAATCATGAATGTTATGTTTATTTTATAAGTACGATTTTGGGAGATAGGGAGTTTTCATATAATTTTGATGCTGTTAGAAAAATAAGGAACGGATTGAATTATTATGGTGAAAGTTTAGATTTAAAAGATGCTGAAATTGTTATAGCTGATTTAAAGAAATTAATAGCTAAAGCTAGGGGGTTTTTATAGTGGACAATAGAAGCGTAAAAGATATTCTTGATAAGTATGGCAAAAAGTTAGATGCACAAGTTAAGACAGATTATGCTAGTCCGATTTATGATTCTAGTGGAGTTTCAAAAGAATTTGAGAAATTCAAGAAAGAGTCTTTGCCTAAGATTTCTAAATATGAAAGGTTGTGTAGAGCATTAGGAAGCTCTATTAGGCTTAAACTTGCAGAAAAAGATGAAATTGCAATTTCTAAAGATATAGAAGGAGCTAGGTTAAATGTTACACCTAGTGAGGTTGCAGGAGTCGCTTTTATTTCTGCGATTATAGTTTTTTTGTTTGGTTTGTTGTTGAGTGTTGCAATTTTTCTTTTTACAGGTGGTTTTCCTGGTATGTTTTTATTTTTAATTTTAGTTTCTGCTGGATTTTTATTTTATTATTTTTATACAACACCCAAGAGGCTTGCTGTTATTTGGAGATTGAAAGCAGGGAGTCAGATGATTCCTGCTATTTTGTATACTGTTGTTTATATGAAGCACACTAGTAATTTAGAGAGAGCAATAAGATTTTCTTCTGAACATTTAGAGGCTCCATTGGGTAGTGACTTGAAAAAGGTTTTTTGGGATGTTGAAACAGGCAGGTTTTCCAGCATAAAGCAAAGCTTGGATAATTATTTAGAAAGTTGGAGGGGTTATTCTCCTGAGTTTGTTGAAAGTTTTAATCTTATTGAGAGTAGTTTATATGAACCAAATGAGGCAAGAAGAGTTTTGGTGTTGGAGAGAGGCTTGCAAGTTATTTTAGACGGTGTTTACGATAAGATGTTGAAATTTACACATTCTGTTAAAGCGCCTTTAACTAATTTATATATGCTTGGAATTGTGTTGCCTACTTTGGGTTTGGCTCTTTTGCCTTTGGCTTCTACGCTGTTAGGAGGGGCTATAAAATGGTATCATGTTTTTGTTCTGTTTAATTTAATGATTCCTTTTTTAGTTTTTTATATGACAAATAATATAATGACCAGAAGACCAGGCAGATATGGAGAGAGTTCTAATTTAGAATTAAATCCTCTTTATGGAAAATATATAAGCAGAAAACCATATATCAAAGCAGGATTGATTGCAGGACCTTTGTTTTTGTTAGGAATCATTCCTTTTATTTTTAGATTGCATTTTATTGATAAGAGTGATTATACTTTTGCTGAGTTAGGAGTTGGTTTTATGGGTAGTTTGAAGATTTTTGACTTTATTGAAACTAGTTCTGGTGTTGTTGGTCCGATGGGGCTGGTTGCTTTGCTGTTAAGCTTGTTTATTCCATTGGCAGTATTTTTGTTTTTTTCAATAGCATATAAAGAGAAATCAAAAGATTTAATTAAGGCAAGAGATGCTACAAGCAATTTAGAAAAAGAGTTTAATAATAGTTTGTTTAAGTTGGGAAATAGAATCGGGGATGGAACTCCTGCAGAATTGGCATTTGGTAGGGTTGCTGAAAGCAGTAGGGGTTTAATAACAGAGAATTTTTTTAAGACAGTTAGTTCAAATATTCACGCATTAGGAATGAGCTTGGAAAAAGCTATTTTTGATACAAGAAGAGGGGCTATTATTTATTATCCTAGTTCTTTGATTTCTACGAGTATGCATATATTATTAGAGAGTGTCAAGAAAGGCTTAAAGGTTGCTGCTCATGCATTGATGTCTATTTCTGATTATGTTAAAAATATCAATAAAATTAATGAGAGATTAAAAGATTTATTAGCCGATGTTGCTTCAGATATGAAAAGTAATATGACTTTTTTAGCTCCTTTGTTGGCTGGAATTGTTGTTGGTTTGGGAAGTATGATAACTTTGATTTTAAGTAAACTTACTTCTTTGTTGTCTGATGCAGGTGCTGCGGAAACAGGAATTGGTGGTAATATTGCAAATATAACACAATTATTTAAGGTAGAGGGAATGATACCTCCTTACTTTTTGCAAATAATTATTGGAATTTATATTGTTGAAATAATTTTTATTTTAACAAAGGCGTTGGTGTCTGTTAATTCAGGTCAAGATGAGTTAAAGGAAACTTATGAAATTGGGAATAATTTAATGAAGGGGGGAATGTTGTATATTATAGTAGCCTTGATTAGTATTTTGGCGTTAAGTGGTTTGGCTGTTGTTGCATTGAGCGGATTAGGGGTGTAGAGGGTTTTGGAATTAGTTGATGTGTTTTTCCTACCCGCCCTCCCATTTTGAATGTTTTAAAAATATTAGTTAAAATTTTAATTTATATTTATTGTAAAATCTTAAACTTTTGAAAATATTAATTATAGGAGATTTTAAAAAATGAAAAGAATATATAATATTATGAAAAGAGAGGGATGGAATCTGTTCGGATTTAATAAAAGAGGAGTTATGACTCCAACTTTGATAGGTTGGATAATTGCTGTTGTTATTTTGTCAATTATAATTTTATTTGCTGTTTTTTTAAGAGATAAATTGGGAGACTTATTGTCTGATATAAGGGGGTTTTTTAGAAGATAAAATGGCAGAGCTTGCAGTAAATACGATGATAAAATTAGTTGTTGGTATTTTTATTCTTGTTATAGTTGTTTCAGGAGTTACTTTTGGTTTTACAAAATATATTAAGCCATATTTTGAGGGTTTTTTGCCTGATGATTCTGATGAAGGTTTGGATGAGTCTTTTGTTGCTGAATTATTGAAGCCAGAGAATTATGTTGCAGGAATTGAAGTAGAAAAAGGGAAGAGCTATGTTGAAGGAAGTGATAAAAAATATTATATTCGTGGAAGAATAATTGAGATGAACAAGGGGTTTTGGAGATTAAACCCTAATGTTGCCAAGATAGATAAGATTAGCAGATTGGTTGTTGTTGAGGATGAATATGCAAATGATAAATTTTTGAAAACAATTGATAGAAGTTATTTAATAAATGGAGCTTTTAGAAAAATACAATGATGAATAAAAAAGGATTTTTATTAGGAGAATTTACTTTGAAAATTATTATTGCTGTTTTGAGTATTAGTTTGCTTGTATATTTGTTGTTTGGTCTTTATGGAATTTATGCTGGAAATAAAGAAGTTCAAGAAGCCAAGGATACTCTGAAAAAGGTTGTCGAGTTGTTAAGGGATTCTGAGAAAGAAAGAACTTATATTTTATTAGAGCCGAAAAAATCTATTTTTGGTTTTAGCGAAGCACCTTTTGGTTCTTGTTTAAATAATTGTTTGTGTATTAGTTGGGACAAGTGGTTTAAAGAAGATTCTACGATATGTGAGTCAGTTGGCAAAAAGATTGTTATGGATAAGATTGATATAAAAGGGCCTTCTAGTCCTGTTGAAATCGGAATTAAAGACTTGGGAGATAAGTATGAAATTGTTGAAAAATAAAAAAGCTAACTTAGAAAATGTTGTTAAAATAATTTCTTGGGTTGTATTTTTTGGAATACTTTTATTGGCTTTGTATTTTTTATTTAAACGATTTGGGGTTGCAATTTAAAATGAAGAAAAAAGCAGATTTGACAGCAAAGCAGTTAGTTACAATTATAATTTTGATTGTGAGTTTTTCTGTTATTTTGTTGTTTTTTTTTAATTTGAATTTAGGAAAAGAAACAGATGTTGAAATTTGCAGAACTTCGGTTGTGCAAAAGTCTAAGGGTATTTTCGGTGATTTAGGTATACAATATAAATGTAAAACTCAAGATGTCAGTATTCCTAATTTAGAAAGCAATAAGGTTTATGAGGAATTATTGAAATTGCAAGAAGATTGTTTTTGGATGTTTGGAGAAGGAAAGATTGATTTGGGAGATAGAGTTTGTGCAATTTGTTCTGTAATAGAATTTGAAGGAAATGAGGTTATTAATCAGGAAAATTATTTTAAATATTTAGAGTCAAAAAATGTTGAAGGGGAGAGTTTTAATTATTTGTATTATTTTTATGGAGAGCATTATTGGAGTAGTTTAAAGAAGAAGTGGGAAGATGGTGGGGCAATTCCTAAAAAGGGTGTTCCTGAATTCGATGTTTCTAAAAAATATATGGTATTTTATTCTTATGTTGAAAAAGAAATTTTTGATATAGGTATTAGTCCTTATAGAGCAGAAAATATAGAAAAATTGAATTGTAAAGAATTTGCAACAAGTGCTTAAAATGAAAAATAAAAAAGCTAATGTTTTAACAGAGAATGTTGTTTTTGTTATATTTACGATTTTGTTTATAGCTATTCTTTTTGCTTTTGTTGCTCGAGCTAGTTCTGGAGTTGTTAGAATTGAGGAGGCTCAAGCTAAAAAGATTGCTTTGATTATTGATGGAGCAGAGCCTGGAACTAATATTGTGTTGAATGTTCAAGATGTTTTGAAGAAAAAAAGAAATATTGATAATAATAAAGTTTTTTCAGTTGTTGGTAATAGGATTTTGGTTAAACTAGATTCTAATTCAGGGTATGTTTATAGTTTTTTTAATGAAGTTGATGTTAAGTTTGATTTATTTGAAAAACCAGAGGGCTGGTTTTTGAGCATTATAATAAATGAAAAAGAGGATGATGAAAATGTTTCAGAATAAGAAGGCAGATGAAAGGATGTTGAGTTTTTATTGGATGATTATATTTGTATTAATAACGATTGCTGTGGTTGCTGCTACGGTTATGTTTTTTTCTAAGCCATTAGATGTTAGAGGTGCAGAGAGCAGATTGTTGTCAGATAGAATTGTTAGTTGTATTGCTAAAAATGGAGAGGTTGTTGTTGATATTGAGGGATTGGATATTTTAGGAGAGTGTGATATTAATTTTGAAGACTCTACTTATAATGAAGTGCAGTATTATGTTGAAGTTGGCTTTGAAGATAAAAAGGGTTTTGTAGGAGATGAGAATTTCGAGGTTTATTGTGGTGATTTAGATTCTGATGAAGAGACAATTCCTGTTTGTCATGTTCAAAAAATGGGATTATTGAAAGATGGGGAAATGGTTTTTGTTGAGATTAAAGCTGTTGTAAGGAAGGTGGAGCAGAATGCGAAATAATAATATTACTAAAAGGTTTGATAAACATGGACAAGTTGGGCAGACAATGACTTGGATAGTTGCTACAATTGTTATTTTGTTGATTCTGTTTTTATTTGTTGCAGCTGTTAATGCTAGTTGGTTTATCAAGCAAATAGGATTGGGTTTGGATATTAAAGACAAGGGTTCTTTGATTGGAGATCAACAAACTTTGTTTGCTATTTTGAGCATGAATAATGGTGAAATTAAAACACTTCTTGAGCAAGAGAATTTTGAAGTTGCTGAGGAAAGGGTTGATGTTATTTTGGAAGATTTGAGAATTAATGGACTTGAGTGTTTATTTTCGGTTTATCCGAAATATACTATTGCAGCTATTCCTAAGCTTAGTGTTGATAGTGGCTATAGTGGATTAATTCCAGAACTTAGTGTAGATATAAATGATTTGGAGGTTCGTTTAGCATGTGAATAACAACTTTTTAAAAAAGTTGTTAGAGTCAAAACGCGGTCAAGCAAGAAGATGGAAAACAAATCAAAAAAAGCAAATATTCCTGTTACAGTATTAGTTTTGCTTACAATTGCTTTGTTGGCTTTTACTTTGTTAAGTTTTTTCTTGGGTAATGATAATCAAAAATCTAAGATTGAGGATTTTGATTTTTTAGATGATGTTTATACTGAATATAATAGTATTGTTTTTTTAGGTGGAGATATTCAGGAAAAGTTGGTGATTGAAGATTATGATAGAAAACTAGGGAAAGGTAATGATATTTTGAAATATAGAGCAGAGTTTTTTCCTTAGGTGAGAGTTTTTTTAAAGAGAGATTAAAAATATAGATTAAAATTGGAAATTTTAATTTTTGAGAAAATTAGGAAGCTTACTAACCTAATTTTCCCTTATGTTGAAAAAAGGCATGAGTGAGATAAAACAAAAGAGATGAGGGAAAATAAAGAAGAAAATAGAAAAAAGAAAGAAGGGGAAGAAGATAATATAAAGAAAAGAAAGACAAGAAGATAATATAAAGAAAAGAAAGACAAGAAGACATGAAAAGAAATAGAGAAAACAAAAATTATAGTTTTCTTAGCAATGTTTATAAAGATGTGTAAGTTAAGTTTATTATGGATAAAAAGGGGCAAGGATTAAGTGTTACGACTTTAATACTGGTTGTTATCGGTGTTCTAATCTTAGTGATGCTTATTGCAGGCTTTTCTTTGGGGTGGAGTAAGATTTTTCCATTCCTTAGTTCTCCAAACAATGTCCAGTCTGTCGTAGAGACGTGTAGAACCAAGTGTTCTTTTGAGGCTCAATACGACTTCTGTACTCAGCCAAGAGAAATTAATTTTGAGGGTGAGCCAGTAGAAGATATAGTTTCTGGGCAAGAGTATACTTGTGACAAGTTGTCAGAAGTAGAAGTTTTTGGAGTTGAGAAGTGTCCTGCGATTGAGTGTGCTAGTGCAGATGATGATGCTGGTGATGGTGCTGATGAGGACGAAAGCGAAATATAAACGCAGGCACCACAACTACTTAAAGTTTAAATAGTATTTTTTATTTTATTTTTTAATATGAACAAAAGAGGATTTGATTTGGCAATAGGAACTTTGGTTAAGTTGGTTCTTGGAATTGTTTTTTTAATTGCTGTTATAACTGTTTTTGTTATGAATTGGGAAGATTTTTCTAAAACTCTTGAGGGGTATGGTGGTAGTGATGAGCAAATTACTATTGATTTATGTAAAACACAATGTGATTTAAATAAGGCGTTTGATTTTTGCTGTTCCAATAAGACAGTTGGGGATTTATCTTTAAGGTGCGAAGACTTGAATATTGAGTGTGAAAAGTTTGAGTGCGAGGAGGATTGTTAGATGGCAGATAGGGGAGAGAGTAGAAATAAAAAGAAAGGGAAGTTTAAGAAGAAGAAGGAAAATCCATACAAGAAAGGTGGAAAGTTTAGAACTAAAAAGGATGTAGTAAAGTGAGGTTGGTTATGTTCGAAAATATTTTTTCTGTTGAGAACTTGTTTTTAATTGGGTTTGTTCTGATTTGGGTTTTGATTGCTATTATTCAGGATTTTAGAAAAAGAGAAGTTGCTAATTGGTGGAATTTTTCGTTTGTTATTTTTGTTTTGGCTTATAGGGGATTTGTTAGTATAGGGCAAGGAGATTATAGATATTTTATGTGGGGAGTGATTGGCTTGTTGATTGGTTTAGGATTAGCTAATTTGTTTTATTATATGAGATTGTTTGCGGGAGGAGATGCAAAATTGTTAATAGGATTGAGTGTTGCATTGCCTATGAGTTTTGATTTGAAAATTAATTTATTTATTTTTGCCTTGTTTGTTGGTTTGTTTATTTTAGGAGGAGGAATTTATGGTTTGTTTTATAGTATTTTTGTCGTGTGTATGAATTGGAAGAAATTTAAAAAGGAATTTGTTTTGCAATTTAAAAAATATATTAAATTAATTTTATTTTCAAGTGTGGTTTCTATTTTTTTAATTGTGTTTGGTTTCTTGAGTGTTGAGTTGTTTTTTTGGTTTGGAATTTTAATTTTTATAAGTCCATTGTTGTTGATATATGGAAAATCTATTGAATTGTCTTGTATGAACAGATTTGTTGATGTAAAAAATCTGACAATAGGAGATTGGATTGTGGAGGAAGTTAAAGTTGGAAGAAAAAAAATTAAACCTAATTGGGAAGGTTTGAGCGAAGGAGAGTTGGGCATTATACAAAAAGGTTATAAGAAAAAGATTTTGGTTAAAGTTGGGATTCCTTTCACGCCTAGTTTTTTGTTAGGGTTTGTTGCTTTGTTGGTTATGTTTAAATATGGGGGATTGTTTGGTATTTTATAATGGTAAAGAAAAAAGAAAGCGCAAGAGATAGGTTGGATGATAAGCTTACTCGTGGAGAAAAAAAGTTGTTGAAAGAAGTTTTAAGAAAAAAAAGTATTGCTGTTAGAAAAAAAATAAAAGGACACGGGACTACTTATAAAAAAGAATTGAAAAAAGCTTTGTTAACTGCATTTGTGGCAGCTTTTGGTTTTTTGATGGCATTGGAGTGGAGAGAAGTTGTTAGAGAATTTGTTGATGGTTTATTATCCTTTAGTCCAATTCAAACAAGGTTAATTAGTGCAATTGTTATTACTTTGGTGTCTGTTTCGGGTATTTTGATTTTTACGAAAATATTGAGAGAAGAAGAGTAACAGCTTTTCAAAAAAGTTCTTAGAGTCAAAACGTGACCTTACTAAGAAGGCGAACAGCTTTATGGTATTCTTCTTGAGAATTTAAGAATTGCTTTTTTAGCTTCTTTTGTGTTGATTATTGGAGCTTTGTCTTTTGTTAATTTTATTGGGGCTGGTTTTTCTGTTTTAATTGTCCCTGTTTTTGTTTTAAGTTTTTCAATGTCTTCTGGTTTTGATTCTTTTCTTTGATATGTTAGTGGCTGGTCTTTGTATAAAGGAATTATATTTATTATTGCATGACCCATTTCTGCGTTTGTTGTTATTTGAAAGCTTTCGGCTTTTAATTTTTCTACTAAATGAATTCCTATTTTATTTGCTATTGCTAATGATTTATCTGATAGAGATTTTGTTTTTTCTATGTGTTTTTTTGGTATTAGAACAACATGTCCTTCTGTGAATGGTTTTATTTCAAATACTGCAAGATGTTCTTTGTCTTCGTAAATTATTGTTGATGGAACTTTTTTTTCTCCTATTGCACAAAAAATACATTGTCCTTCACCTTGCTGTGTCATTTGGTTTTGTTTTAAGAATTGCTCTAATTCTTCATTGTTCATTTTAGAAATATATTCAGAGGCTTGAGCTTTTTGGTCTTCTGGAAGTTTTTCTATTTGTTTTGCTAGTTGTTCTTTGATTTGCTTTGCTTGTTCGTCATTTATTGGCATCCGTATGAAAACCAAGGTTTTCCTAACAGGTCACCTTTCCTGTTTTAGGATTTATTTGGTAAATCTCCTTTATGATTATAAATAATTTGGATTAATAAATGTGTTGGAGAGTGGGTAGTATATTTTATAAGAGAGAAAAAAGAAAATAGAAGAGAAGAAAATAAGAAGGTAAGAAAAGAAAAATAAAGAAAGATAGATTAAAATTGGAAGAGATTGATGATGAGAAGAAAAGAAGATAGATTAAAATCATAGATTTTAATTTTTGAGAAAATCAGGAAGCTTGCTAACCTAATTTTCCCCTACACTAAAAAGACAATAAATGATTATAAGAGAGAATAAAAAATAAAAATAAAAAATAAAAAAAGAAAGAAATAGAAAGAGAAGGGGAAGAAAAAAGAGAAAGTGAAAAAACAAAAAAAAGAATTTGAAAAAGAAGAGGAAGGGGAAGAAAGAAATGGGAAAGGAGAATAAAAAAGAGAGTAGGATAAAAATAAAAAATTATAAGAAAATAAGTTTTGAAAGATTGGTAGAATTAAGCTTCTAATTTTTTAACTAATTCATCTAGGTTAACTTCATGTAGGGCATTTGCGATTAGTTCGGTTTCTCCTGAGAAATTGCTTTTTCTTGCATTTCCTTCTATTATAAATTCTTTTCCAAGAAGCTCATCTCTTTTTGCCATAAAGGTTTCTGAGGATTCTAGTTCAGCATCTGTTGCTAGTTTTCTGATTTGTTCGTCGAATAATGTGCATCTTATTGTTGAACTTCCGTCATCTAGTATGAAATTGACAATTGCTTTTTTATTCGGAACAACTGTTCCGTGTTCAGAACAGGTGTTTTCAGAGGCTACTTTTTTGTTGCATTCTGGGCAGACAAAGAAAAAATTAGGTCCAAATATTTGAACTATAAAGGATCTTAGAACTACATTTTCATTAACTACAATTTCAGAAATATTTTTTTCATGTGTTACAGGAGTTTCTTGGATTTTTTCAAAAGTTACATCTGTTTTTTTAAGTTCTGCAAAAGCTGAAAGATGTATTTCTCCATTTCTAACATCGCCACCTTCTATTTCAACAGAATCTCCTTCTTTTATTGTTCCTTTTTCTATTAATTCAATATGATTAGTGTCCCATAAAACTACACGAATATTTGCACTATCATCTGCAAGATTAAAGCTTCCTATTTTTCCTTGTCTTCCATTCTTATTGTATTCTATAACTCTATTTATTTTTATAATTTTTCCTACAATGCTTATTTTTTTCATTCCTGTGAGGAGTTCAGATATTTTCATTTTTTGTTTATCAAAACTTATTCCTAATTCTGATGCAACAATTTGAGCAGCTCCTTCTTTGCTAATTAATCCACTTAATTTAGCTCTTTTTGCCTCTATTTGTCTTTCAACTTCGTCCACTGAAAGATTTGTATTTTTAGAAATCATTTCTAATATTTGTTCGTAGCTTCCTGGAATCATTTTGTTTACCTGTTTTATGTTAAAATCTAACATTTTTCTTTTATAAAGACTATGGCAATTTGGTATAATGGTTTTTTATTATCATAACATTTATAAACAAAATAAGCAGAACAATATTATGGGAACAGCATTAGTAAAATTGAAAATTATGCCAGTAAATCCTTCGGTGGATTTGGAAGTTATAAAGGAAAAGGCAAAAGAAATTATTGAAAAAGAAAGCGATGGAATTGTTAATTTTGAAGAAGAGCCTGTTGCTTTTGGATTAAAGGCAGTTATTGCTGGTTTTGCTATTGATGAAAGCAAGCAAATTGATCCGATTCAAGATGAAGTTGCAGAAATAGAAGATGTTAATTCTGCAGAGGTTTCTGATTTTCGTAGAGCATTTGGATGAGGAGTTAATTTTTTATTTAAATATAACATTGTGCAATTGCGAACAGGGCATTTGGATAATGAGAGAGAAAGGTTGTTTTTTAAATAAGATAAATTGCATGCTGACGCATGTTGTTTTTCATTTGATAATATTCTGTATTCTTTGTTGAGGGGGTGAGCAGTCTTTTGGCGAGAAGATATCAATAGAAGTTGAGAATAGAATTTTTTAATTATAGTTAGCTTTTTATATGATTGATTATTATATTTATTATGGCAAAAAAGAAGGTGGGTAAAGTTAAGAAAAACAAAAAAGTTGAGAAGAGTGGATTTTCTGAATTAAAGATTTTAAGTTTTGCATTGGCAGGAGCTATTTTAACTTCGTTTTTTGTTGCAATAATTGTTTTATCTGGTTTGTGGGGGCATTTTCCTTTTTGGAATATGATTATTGCCGATGCTTATAGTTCATTTGGACATTCACTTGCTTGGCCAAATGTTTTATTGGGAATAATTTATAGTTTTATTGATGCGCTAATTATGTTTGGCTTATTTGCTTTGATTTATAATAAGTTAATTAAGAAGTAAGAAGCTGTTGTGCTTATTGTTCCTAAGAGTAATCCTGCAATTATTTGTTTTGTTGTTGATTTTTGATAAATTGCAGATGCTATTATTCCTACAAATAGTAATGATGATAGTATTGTGAAATTTGTAACATTGTAAAACATTATGCTGAACACAACGAGGATTAATGCTCTTGCGATATTGTTGTTTGAGTTTTCAATTTTAAAGGATAAGACTGTGAGGATTGCCAATGCTGTTAGAAGTTGATAAACAAAAGTATAGTAAGGAGCTATTGTTGCCCTTGCTGTAACTATAGCAAAAAATGCCAATCCTCCAAGGGCAAGAGTGTCTCTTGTTAGGTGATAAAGGGGAGATTCTTTCTTTTTCATTGTATTGTGAAATAAGTATTATTTAAATAATGTTTTATTTTTTTGAATTACGCAACCAAGCTCATAAGTCCTTTTTGAAGAAGATAGACAGAGATTACTGCTATTAGTAACGGATGTATAGTTATTGCTAGAGAAAGTAGAATTATTATTCCTACAATTATGTCTATTATGCTTACTGGATCTAATAAAATTGCAAAAGCAAGTCCTTTTATTATTAGGTAAATTCCTGCTATCCATACTAATGAAGATGGAATAACTCCAAAGGTTGCAGATATAAAGAAAATAATCATTGTCAGTATGTCTGTTATTCCAAATATTTTCACTATCATAAAAAATAGATGTTTTTGGGTTATTTAAGATTTTGGATGGCAATCTATTTAAAGAATAGATATTTATTTTTTATATGGAAAAACAAGATAAAATGATTTTGAAACGACTTGTTGAAAAGGAGATTGAATGGGTTGAAAAGGAAGAAGATGAAATTGTTTTTCCTGAGTTGAATTTTCTTAAGGGAAGAGAGGAGTATGAGGTTAGATTAAAAAAATTATTAAAGAAATTGAATGAATAATGGTAGATAAAATTCAATATAAAGGAGACGATGTTTTATCTAAAGAAGAAAAGCTTCAGTTGAATAAAATAGTAGAGCATTATTATGATAAAATTTCTAGAAGTATTAAAAATGATTTTGGTATTTTTGTAAAAATTAAAGCTTATGAAAAAGCAGGGAAGGGTAAAGTTGAGGAAGGTAGTCACAAAAAGAAAAAGTTTAGTATACAAGTTCAGGTTGTTACTTCTACTCGGAAATTAGATTCTAGTTCTTCTGATTGGGATTTAAATAGAACATTGCACGATGTATTTAAGAAAATGCTTAGTGAAATAGAGCATAGGTTTAGAAATAGTGATCAGCATAAGAGGTAGGTTTTTTGTTTAGGATTTTAGAGAAATATTAGTTCTTTTTTGTTTTGTATGGTTTAAGAAAATTTAGCTGTAAGATTTATTTTTATATAATAAAAAATAAAAATTATAGGGGTATTCTGTCTTTTGTCCTTTCTTTTTTTACAGGAATTCCTTGTCCTACAAATTCGGTTACATTTCTTCTGTTAGCTATTGTTAGAATACTATATCGAATTAATCCACCTTGACCATTTTCTCTTAATTTATTCCTTAATCCAGTTTCCATATCTCCTAAGTTTTCTACAGGAGGGCGTGTACGAATCATTTTAGTTCTTGTTATTTTATAATGATATTCACTTGTTGTTCTATTAAGTTCATTTAGGCTTCCAGGGTATAGTGTTATGTCTTCATTGTCCATGTTTTTTCTTAAACTTTATCA
>Ga0272440_1001670_pt1 | contig 17945 bp, 15 predicted proteins | sample SSMMMBAug17_FD_192440 | JGI IMG/M metagenome (GOLD analysis project Ga0272440, IMG submission 192440) | Marine sediment archaeal communities from Little Sippewissett salt marsh, Falmouth, MA, United States - SSM-MMB-Aug17 | ecosystem: Environmental > Aquatic > Marine > Wetlands > Sediment ...
GAGGGCGCTTTAGCGTCCTTTTTCCATTCAGCGTTGGGCTTTAGCCCTACGCTGTTCTTGGATTTGCCGAAATTCATCATTTTTCAATGTTTCTCTCTAAAAAGTCCGACTTTTTGGGAATGCGCCCCTTGAAGTGTTCAATTAAAAAGACATTATAAGTCCCTTTAGGGACGACACATAAATAGCCTGGAGCTTCAGCTCCAGGCGGGCGAGCTTTGCAAGGCGGACGAACATTTTACTATATTCTACCCGAAAACTTATGACCTCTTACTTATTTTTGAACCTGGATTACACTGAAGAAAATGAATAAGATGAAATAAAACACTTTTAATTCATCTTATTCATCTTCTTCAGCCTAATCCAGGTTCAAAAATAGGAATTCAATATATTAAATGGGGAATTTTTTTCCGAGAATTCCTTAAATATACCCAAAAATTTATGATCGCTTACTTAATTGCACTTTTGCTGACGATTCAATTTTTACATTTATGATACTGTCTTTCCATATTTTGAAGTCTTCTGCTTAACGCTTGCTGGGAAATACCCAATAAATGTGATGCAACCGATTGATTCCCTTTTGCGCGAAGCATGGCCTCTGAAGTCAGTAACCATGTGGCTTGTTTTATCGTAGGGAGCTTATTGGAAAATTTGATTAATCCATCGGTATCATCAAAATTGGGAAATATGGCTCGAGTGCTACAGTTCATTGATTCTGCAATTTTATTTTTCAAAGATTGAATGGATAGCATCCCACTTTTGTGATTTTTTACAGCCGAAAAAATCATTGTTTTCAGTTCATAAACATTGCCTGGAAAATGGTAAGTTTCTAATAATGTAGATAATTGTCTTGGAGGCCTTGGCGATTTTTTGTTATACTGCATGGATGCCATGTCAATAAAACGATTGACCAACAATTTGATATCTTCATTATGATCTCTTAATGGCGGTACCTGAACATGATGATGCATCAAATAATGTACAAGATCTTTTCTAAATTGCCCCTGTTTTTCAAGTTGTGTAAGTTCGGTTTTACTCGTGGCAATTATCCGAACATTGGATTTACATTTTTGATCAGCTCCCAATGGAATATATTCATTGTGTTTGATCAATCTCAACAATTTGTTCTGTGAAACCAGATCCAGTTGATCCACATTCTTGATCAATATACTTCCATTTTCAGCGTTATCAACCAAGCCCTTTTGCAATGTATTCGAGCAATGTCCAAAAACAATTTCTCCAAACTCATAACCATCAATTTTGGCAGCATCAATTGAAAAAAATGGATTTTGTCCCCGACTGAACTCATGTGTTGCCTGCGCAAGAAGAGTTTTTCCGGTGCCAGCCTCTCCGGTAAACAACACAGCTCCGGATGAATTACCAATGGATTCAATATAATTGATAATTGCAAGCATTTTATGGTTTTGCGTCATAATGTTTGAAAAGGCACTATTTCGAGATTCTGGCAGATTTAACAATTTTTGTTGTAATTCGATAGTAATCTCCTTGAGTTCATATCTTTCAATCGCATGCCGAATAACATTTACTATGCGGCTCTGTTCTAGTGGTCTGACAATATAATCATACGCACCATATTTCATACATCGCTCTCCACGTGGTATGTCCTGACGATCTACTATTGCGATGACCGAAAGATTTGGATAATCTATAATCATCCGACGACATAAATTCATGTTGGCGTTGTTATGAATTTGAATTAAGGTCACTTTAATCTGGTTGTCCATCAAGTACCGATACGCTGATGAGATTTGATCGCATGAATGAATATTGTTATAACCTGATGATATTAATTCTTTTTCTATTTCCCATAAACGATTTTTTGGATCGTTATCTACCAATAATATTGGATGAAAAGGATGTTTTTGTGTTGCCATGACAATCCCCTTTTTTTTGTGTAAAACGAATTCTCCCCCCTCTAATATATATAGACACAAAAAAAACGATTTTCTTACACTAAAAATAAAAAAAATATTGGATATTTTTGTTTCTTTAAGTTATGTGAAGTTATTTTTACACGCATTCGTATAAATAAAGGCAATGAGTAAATCAAAAAAGATGTTGATTTATTGGAATTTTTTGATAGAAATAACAACAAAATAATTATTTTGAAAAACCAGAATTTAAATAAATGGATCATGATATAATTTAAAAAATTTTTGGAGGTTTTAAATATGTCTTACGAAAATATAATTTATGAATTGGTTGACGATATTGGTACAATTACATTCAATCGTCCGAAAGCCTTGAATGCACTGAACGATGCCTTATTGGATGAATTATCATCCGCTTTGGATGAGGTGAATTCAGATGTAAATATTCGGGCTTTGATCCTGACTGGATCTGGAGAAAAATCGTTTGTTGCAGGTGCAGATATTAAAGAAATTGCCCAATGCACACCTTTGACCGGCCGACGTCTTTCAAAAAAGGGACAGGAAATCCTTTTCAAACTGGAAGCCTTATCTATTCCAGTTATTGCTGCGGTCAATGGTTTTGCACTTGGTGGAGGGTGTGAAATTGCCCTGGCATGCGATTTTATTTATGCATCGGAAAAAGCCAGATTTGGCTTGCCGGAAATTACATTGGGATTGATTCCAGGCTATGGCGGCACACAACGCCTGGCAAGATTAATTGGCAAAAACATGGCCAAAGAAATGATTTTTACTGGCAACATGATTTCCGCATCTGAAGCCAAAGAGATTGGCCTGGTCAATAAGGTCTGTCCTCCCGATTCGCTGATAGAAAATGTAATGGAAACTGCTAAAAATATTACATCAAAAGGTCGATTCTCCCTTGAAGCTGCCAAACGCGTTGTCGATAGCGGGTTTGAGGTTGATCTGAGAAGTGGGTGCAAAATTGAGTCTGATGCCTTTGGATTGTGTATGGCCAATGTGGATGCAAAAGAAGGCACCAGCGCTTTTTTGGAAAAACGCAATGCGAAATTTGAAGGAAAATTGGTTTAATTATGCCTGAAATTAATAAAATACAAATCAATTCGGATGGTACATTGAATGTGCCGGATATTCCGATTATACCATTTATTGAAGGTGATGGCACAGGACCGGATATTTGGAAAGCCACTAAACTGGTTCTGGAACGTGCTGTAGAAACAGCCTATAATAACAAGAAAAAAATTGCATGGATGGAAGTCCTGGCCGGGGAAAAAGCTTTCAAGGAAACCGGAGAATGGTTACCTGAAAGCACTCTCAATGATATCAAAGATCATATAGTTGCTATCAAAGGCCCATTGACAACACCGGTGGGAAAGGGCATTCGCAGTGTTAATGTTGCACTTAGACAATTGCTGGATCTTTATGCCTGTGTCAGGCCTGTCAAGTATATTCATGGTGTGCCCAACCCCATGAAGCATCCAGAAAAAGTCAATATGACTGTTTTCAGAGAAAATACTGAAGATGTGTATTCTGGTATTGAATGGCAGCGCGGATCTGCGGAAGCGAAAAAAATGATTGCATTTTTAAAAGATTCCATGAATGTGACTATTCCAGATGATTCAGGCATTGGTGTCAAACCCATTTCAGAGTCCAGAACATCACGATTGGTGTCCAAAGCCATTGATTATGCCATAAAACATAATTTGCCCAGTGTTACCTTGATGCACAAAGGGAATATTATGAAATTTACTGAAGGTGCATTTCGACAATGGGGTTATCAAACCGCAAAAGATAAATATGCGGATCTTTGTATTACAGAACACGATCTGTTTGAAAAACAAAATGGCGTTCAAAAAGAAGGACAGATCGTTATCAAAGATCGTATCGCAGACATGATGTTCCAGCAGGTTCTGCTTCGTCCTGATGAGTATCATGTTATTGCAACATCGAATTTAAATGGCGATTATATCTCTGATGCACTTGCAGCTCAGGTTGGTGGACTTGGATTGGCGCCAGGTGCCAATATTGGCGATGGCTTTGCAGTTTTTGAGGCTACACATGGCACTGCACCCAAATATGCAAATATGGATAAGGTCAATCCCGGATCACTGATCTTTTCTGGTGCAATGATGCTGGATTATATGGGGTGGACTGAAGCTGCGGAAATTGTTCGAAATAGTTTTCAAAAAACAATTTCAGAACAAATTGTGACATATGATTTGGCACGTCAGATTGATGGTGCGACTGAAGTTAAATGTTCTGAGTTTGCTGATGCCATTATGGAAAGAATGTAAAAATTTATTACGCAGCCTTGTTTTTCCTGATGTTTGCATTCATTGTCATCGACCCATTACAACACGAGAAGCCATTGCAGACGATATTTACCATCATGCAATGGCCGCATTTGTGTGTGAAAATTGTATAAAGGATTTTCAATCCGGTCATGACAAAAAATGTAACCGGTGTGGTGAAGCAGTTAAAGAACTTACGCATCACCAAACCTGTCCTGCTTGCGAAAAATATCAAAATTCATTTGACAAAGTTCGATTTGTAGGGCTGTATCAGGGAACATACAAGCAACTGATTCATTTATATAAATTTAATAACAAACGTCAACTGGCAAAACCTTTTGCATATTTACTTGGGCAAAAGCTTGTCAGTTGTAATGATGATTATTTTCCAATTGATATAATTGCGCCAGTACCCCTTCATATTTCTCGCCTGCGCGAGCGAGGGTTTAATCAGGCGCTTTTGGTTTTATGGCAATGGCGCGATTATTTATCAAAAATTGAACCCAAATTGCTGATTCGAACGCGGTACACAAAATCTCAAATCAACCTGACAAGGCCGCAACGATTCATAAACATGATTTCTGTATTTCAGCTTAATCCGAAATGTTCTGTTGAAGGGAAACGAATCTTATTAGTTGATGATGTTTATACAACTGGCGCGACAGTCAATGGATGTGCACAGGTATTGATAAATGCCGGAGCAAAATGTGTGAATGTGCTGACATTGGCACGGGCATAGCGTCATTGATAGGCTAAGGGGGATCTTTAGCTAAAACAATCATTTACAAGCAGAAATTTAATAACCCGCTACAAATCAGAAAGTGACCAGCATGAAAAATAAAATTCACCCTCTGGAGCAACTTATTCCAATCATTAAATCATTGAAAGATGAGCATAAAACCATTGTTTTCACCAATGGCTGCTTTGATATTCTTCATGCAGGACATGTGCAATACTTGCAGCAGGCCAAAGCACAGGGGGATATATTGGTGGTGGGATTAAACGCTGATGTATCTGTTTCAGCAATAAAAGGCCCGAAACGTCCTATTGTTGAAGAAAATCATCGTGCTTTTGTGTTGGCCGGACTGGCTTGTGTGGATTATATCACTATATTTGAAGAACCTGATCCGCTAAATGTTATTCAACATGTCATCCCAAATATTCTGGTCAAGGGAGCGGATTGGGCTGAAAATGAGATTATTGGCGGAGATATTGTCAAAAACGCCGGTGGTCAGGTGATACGTATTCATCTGGTACCAGAAATTTCTACAACTGAAATAATAAATCGCATAAAGAAACGAGAATTATATACATGATTGAGCATAATCAATTGGAAATCAATCTTGCCTCTGATGTGCTTCTATCCTCTGATAAAGCACTTAACAGCCTGTTAAAGGACATACTTGGCAAGGTAAAAAAATATGGTGAAGACCATATCGCCAATATCAATAAATTAATCCAGATTGGACTTGCACTTTCCATTGAAAAAGATATCAATGCCCTTTTAGAAAAAATTGTGGATGAGGCCAGATCCCTCACAAATGCTGATGCCGGAACCCTTTATATTTGTGATGAAACACGTAAAAACTTGGATTTTACAATTCTTCAAAATGATTCAATGGCCACACGTTTGGGAGGAAAAGTTGACAAAGAAATCAATTTGCCCAAAGTACCTTTATATATCAATGGCAAACCCAATTATTCAAATGTTTCCTCATATGTCGCTTTAACTGGTAAAACTGTCAACATTCCAGATGTCTACACAACTGAAAAATTTGATTTTACTGGCCCCAGAGAATATGATCAAACAACAGGGTATCGTTCAAAATCCATGATGGTACATCCAATGATCAATCATGAAAATGATGTGATCGGCGTTTTACAACTCTTGAATGCACAACATCCTGAAACAGGCGAAGTTATCCCATTTGCAAAAGAATTCAACCTCTTAATCGGGGCACTGGCATCACAGGCAGCGGTTGCCTTGAACAATGCACAACTGGTTAAAAGCATGCGGGAGTTATTGTATTCATTTATTGAAATTATTGCAAAAGCCATTGATGAAAAATCACCCTATACTGGCGGCCATATTAAACTTGTGGTTCAGCTATCAATGATGATTGCAGAAAAAATTAACGAATCAAATACCGGATCATTCAAAAATATTCATTTTAATGAAGACCAACTCGAAGAGCTTCGGCTGGCTGCATGGATGCATGATGTTGGAAAAATTACAACGCCTGAATATGTTGTGGACAAATCTACAAAATTGGAAACTGTTTTTGATAGAATTCATTTAATTGAGTTACGTTTCCAACTTATTGAACAGCTTGTAAAAAATAAATACGAGATGAAAATATATGAAGCCAGAATGAACCATGTTTCTGAACATGAAATTCAGGTGCTGAGTCAGGCAAAAATCAAAGAAATTGAGGTGATTAAAGACGATTTTTTATTTGTTCAATCATGTTCAAAATCTGGTGAATACATGAGTGATGAAAAAGTTGATCAAATAAAATCTATTGCAAAAAAAACCTATACATTTGATGGCAAGGTTGAAAATTACCTGACTGATGATGAAACCAAAAATTTGTGTATTCGACGCGGCACCTTGACTGATGAAGAAAGAAAAATTATTGAAAATCATTCGATAATGACATATAAAATGCTGGAACCTTTGCCTTTTCCAAGGCATTTAATCAACGTGCCATTATATGCAAGTGGTCATCATGAAAGAATTGATGGGAAAGGCTATCCCTATGGTGTTGATACGCCGGATTTATCTATTCAAGCGCGTATTATGGCTATTGCAGATATTTTTGAAGCGCTTACAGCCAAAGACCGACCTTACAGAGGGCCGATGAAACTGTCTCAGGCTATTGAAATATTACGTACCATGAAAGAAAATGGTCATATTGATCCCGACATTTTTGATTTATTTATTTCATCAGGAATTTATTTAAAGTATGCCCATGAAGTATTAAATCCTGATCAGATTGATATATAGCGATTATTTCTTAAACATTTAATTCCTTTGGAGGTTAACAATGCGTATCTTATTTGTATTCATGCTTGTTATCAGCTCTGTCGCTTTTGCAGCAGATCAGGGAAATAAACTTATTTTTCTCAATTGGCCGGACTATATCGATCCCAAAGTCATTACATCCTTTGAAAAACAATTTGGGATTGATGTTCATGAAATTCATTATGAAACTGATGAACTCAAGGAAGAGATGTTGTTGGCAAACGATGCAGAGGGATTTGATGTCATTGTTGGGTCTGGTATTTCAATGATTCCATATATTAAAAGAAAATGGATTGCTCAAATATCCCCTCAAGAAATTCCCAATCTAAAACATATCAAAAAACGTTTTAAAACAATATATCCTGACTTAGATCATTATGCAGTTCCCTATTTATGGGGAACGTTGGGCATTGGATATCGCAAGGATAAAATTGACTACCCGATTGACAGTTGGGAAAATTTATTCAGACCCAAAGAAATACTTCGCGGAAAAATTTTGATGATTAATGATTCTAAAGATACAGTTGGTGCGGCACTAAAATTACTTGGATTTTCAATAAATTCAACCCAGCCAGAACATTACGACCGCATTTTTCATCTGTTAAAATTTCAGCGGGGTTTTGTTAAAGATTACAGTTATATTGATCTTGAGGGTAATTCACCGCTTGTTACCGGCGATATATGGATGGCTATGATGTATAATGGTGATGCATTGGCTTTAAAGAAAAAAAATATAAACATTGATTATTGTGTTCCCAAAGAAGGTAGTAATTTATGGATTGATTATATGGCTGTTTTATCAAAATCAAAAAATAAAACTATGGCAAGGGCTTTTATAAACTTTATTATGGCGCCAAATAATTCTGCACAAATTTCCATGTTTCTCAAATATGCCACACCCAATCAGGCCGCAGAAAAATATATGTCACGTGAACATCTTATGAATCCAATGATTTATCCACCAGACAGCGTTTTAAATATTTCGGAAATATATGAGTCTTTGCCACCATCAATTATCAAAAAACGAAACAATATTTTTTTGGATATTGTTCATACGAAGGTTGAATAGTTCGTGAAAATACAAACAAAAATTATCGTCATGTTAATTCCATTGGTATTAATCCCATTGCTATTTTTGGGATATACCGCATATTTACGTATGAATTTGATTGTCAGAAATTCAACTGATGTTCAGGTTCAGACACTGGTCTATGAAACCCGACGTTATATTCAACTTCAGCTAGAGACAGCAAAAGCCAATGTCAATCTGTTTTCTAATTCAAGGTTGCTTCAAAAATATGTTCAAACATCAGATATAGAGGAGAGGTATTCATTGGTGCAGCCGGCATTGTTACGTCAGTTGAAAACCTATCAGGAATCATATCCAGTTTATTACGATATGTGGGTTTGCATGGCTGATGGAACTGAAGATCTTCGATCCCTCTCCAAAAAAAATGGACTCTTGATTCCTGAAAAGACACGTAACAATTTCATGAATTTATTTAAAAACAGCTCGTTGAATATGCTTCTTAAGTATTATATAATTACAAATCCCCAGGAAAACAAGAATATTACAAGCCTTATCATCGGCAACAAGATAATTGATACCAACGATCAAGTTACAGGATATTTTATGACAGCTATGGATTTATCATTTATCGATCAACAAATTAATACGCAAAAGATCGGTCAAAATGGCTACCTGATAATTGCTAATAACGAAAAAGAAATTTTATTTTCCCCTGGCACATTGAAAATATCAGATCACTTGCCTCAAAACTTGTTTCATAAAAACACACCCTTTGGTCAAATGATATCAGGCAACTGGTCAAATACTGCGTATCTATTTAAAAAAGATCTCATTGCAGACAACTTATTTTTAATTTCCATGATTCCATCCCATGATCTGACATCAGCCAGCAGAAGCATGGCATGGATGGTTGCGTTGGTAACAGTCGCTGCAATCACGCTGACATTTGGCGTGGTGTTTTGGATTATCCGAATGTTTGTGATCAAACCGATTCATCAATTCAATAAGGCAATTGATGTTGTCGGCGAAGGAAAGTATCATGTCAACATTGATATTCAATCATCAGATGAAATCGGCACGCTCGCTGCAGCATTTAACCATATGCTTGAAACCATTCGAGAACGTGATGAAAAGTTGGCCGAATCCGCCCTTGAAGCCAAGGAAGCCCGCGTTGCAGCAGAATCTGCCAATATTGCTAAAAGTGAATTTCTGGCAAATATGAGTCATGAGTTAAGAACACCCCTCAATCATATCATTGGATTTACCGAATTGATATTACATAAATCCTTTGGCGAACTGACTGAAAATCAAGAAGACTATTTGACTGATGTGCTAGAAAGCAGCAAGCATTTGTTATCATTGATTAACGATATTCTTGATCTATCACGTGTCGAGTCAGGAAGAAGCAGCCTTGATATTACAATTTTTTCGTTACCTGAATTGATTGAAAGCAGTCTGAAAATTATTCGGGAAAAAGCACGAAAACGAAATATTCAATTAACGTTTTCAGTGGAAAACATCGCAGATGAAACTGTTGGCGACATGCGAAAATACAAGCAAATCCTGTATAATCTGCTTGCCAATGCTGTCAAGTTTACAAATGAGGGTGGAAGGGTTCAGTTGACAGCTGAAAAAATCAGCAGTCTGGAACTGAAAACAGGGCTTAAGAATCATCCTCAGTTTAAGTCTTTTGATGTTATGGTGAGAGAAAATTGGATTTTAATATCTGTTTCCGATACAGGCATTGGTATTCCACCGGTTGATCTGGAAAGAATTTTTGAGCCTTTTGAGCAGGGTGATGGGTCTTTAAATCGTCAATATGAAGGCACTGGCCTGGGACTATCTCTTTCAAGAAAACTGGTTAATTTGTGTGGTGGTCGAATATGGGCAGAAAGTAGTGGACTGAATGAAGGCAGTACGATTCGGTTTATTATTCCTGAACAGGGTGATTATAATAAATGAATCTGTTTGCCCCTTTTTTGAACAAGGGCAAACCCAGGGTTTGCCCTATAAATAAAAATTGATTGCTTATTTATTCGTCAGAGCCAACACCAAAAATCTGGAGCATGAATATAAACATATTGATAAAATCCAGATATAATGTCAAGGCACCAAGAATAGATCCTTTTCTTACAACAGCAGCATCCAGGCCATCGGGTTGGGTTAATGCCATCATTTTGAGTTTTTGCGTGTCGTAAGCTGTCAGGCCAATAAAAACAAAAACCCCCAAATAACTAATAATTGCAGCAATGGCAGGACTCCTTAGAAAAATATTTACCAGCGATGCGATAATGATCCCCACAAGGCCCATAAAGAAAAAGCTTCCCATGGATGTTAAATCTTTCTGGGTTACCATACCATAAATACTGCATGCGACAAACGTTCCAGCACAAATAAAAAAGGTACTTGCGATTGATGCAAAGGTGTATACCACAAAAATGGATGATAGGGTCGCACCATTAAGTGCTGAATACACAATAAACAAGCCTGTCGCTGTTGATGCGTCCATTCGATCAACACGTGAAGCCAGCATAAAAACAATGGCAAATTCTGCGATTATCATACCCCATAGAATAAATGGATTGCCTAAAACCACGTATTTCATTGAACTATTCGCGACTGCAAACGCTACCACGCCTGTTATTCCCAGGCCAGCAGCCATCCAGTTATAAACACTTTGAATAAATGTGTTTACCTGAACTTGCGTGTCCGCCCTTTGAAAGGCATATGAATTCATAATATCCTCCTTATGTTTTCATGTTATTAAAATCTATTTTCAATTCGATTTTAAATATAACAATCTTCTTTTATTTTTTCAAGAGATTGTCTACAGTTTTTTTGAGAAGGTATCAATTCATTTGAGCTTTTTATTGACAGTTCTGAAATCATACTGTAAAAAAACTTGTTAAAAAAATCATTTATTGAGGTAGTAAAGAATGAATTATGTAAAAAAAATATGTATTGGCTGTGATCATGCAGCAGTTGACTTAAAAGATAGACTTGTCATTTTTTTCAAAAACAAAGACATTCAAATTGATGACTTTGGTACAGATAATTCAAACATATCGGTTAATTATCCTGATTTTGGTATACGCGTTGCAAAAGCGGTAGCCAAAAATGAATATGATTGCGGGATATTAATTTGTGGCACAGGTCTTGGCATGTCAATGGTGGCCAATCGATTTGCAGGAATTCGGGCCGCACTTTGCAATGATATTTTTTCTGCTAAAATGTGTCGTCAGCATAACAATGCCAACATTCTCGTCATGGGTGGTCGCATTATTGGTGATATATTGGCTCAAGAAGTTGCGCAAACTTTTCTGGAAACCACATTTGATGGCGGGCGACATGCTGATCGTTTGAAATTATTTGATCAATTGGGTGAAAAATCTTAGGAATGCTCGAAAAATAAATTCCCGCGCATTCCTATATTAATTTTAAGAAAGGATTTATCATTTTGGATTTATCGATTATCAAACAAACAGACCCTGAAATTGCAGAATCCATATCCAGGGAAATCAACAGACAAGAAAATACATTGGAATTAATTGCATCGGAAAATATTGCAAGTAGAGCTGTAATGGCCACACAAGGCTGTATCATGACCAATAAATATGCTGAAGGTTATCCAGGGGCAAGGTATTATGGCGGATGTGATTTAGTGGATCAGGCTGAAAGCCTGGCCATTGAACGTGCAAAGAAATTGTTTCATGCAGATTATGCCAATGTCCAGCCACATTCAGGTTCACAAGCGAATATGGCTGTTTATTTCGCCTTGCTGAACCCCGGGGATACAGTCATGGGGATGGATCTATCTCATGGCGGTCATTTGACACATGGCAGTGGTGCCAATTTCTCAGGCCAGTTATATAAATTTGTACATTATGGATTAAGCCAGAAAACCGGTATGATCAATCTTAATGATGTTGCCGAACTGGCTAAAAAACATCGCCCAAAACTCATAGTTGCCGGTGCAAGTGCTTATCCCAGAATTATTGATTTTCAATCATTTGCCGAAATTGCAAAATCAATAGATGCCTATCTCATGGTCGATATGGCCCATATTGCCGGACTGGTTGCTGCAAATGAACATCCATCACCTATTCCGCATTCGCATGTGGTAACAACAACTACGCACAAAACCCTTCGCGGCCCAAGAGGGGGGTTGATTCTATCGCATGAAGATTTCTCAAAATCCATAAACAGCAAGATTTTTCCAGGCATTCAGGGCGGTCCGCTGATGCACATCATTGCGGCAAAGGCTGTGGCACTCAAAGAGGCCATGAGTGAATCATTTAATGATTATCAAAGACAAACAGTTAAAAATGCAGCCTGCCTGGCAGAAACATTGATGGAAAATGGTTTGAATCTTGTATCTGGCGGTACAGATAATCATCTCATGCTACTGGACTTGAGGAATATTCAGTTAACCGGCAAAAAAGCACAAATTGTATTGGAAAAAGCTGGTATCACAGTCAATAAAAACGCAATACCTTATGATCCAGAGAGTCCTTTTGTGACCAGCGGCATTCGTATTGGTACGCCTGCGATAACATCACGTGGTATGAAAGAAAACGAAATGAAAACAATTGGCAGACATATTTCCCATATTTTAAGGCAACCTGACAACATAACTGTTATTGAACAAACTGAAAAGGCTGTGCGAAAGCTCTGTCAATCCTTTCCATTATTTCAAGAATAAGGTTTTTTTATGTCAAATAAAGAAGACAAAATTGCCTTGAGACCTTCCTGGAATGACTATTTTATGGATATTGCCCATCTTGTTTCTGAACGATCTACATGTATGCGACGAAAAGTTGGGGCTGTCATGGTTAAAAACAGAGCGATTCTTTCAACTGGATATAATGGAGCCCCAACAGGTACGCCCCACTGCGATGAAACCGGTTGTCTCAGGCAACAATTAAAGGTGCCTTCAGGAGAAAAACATGAATTGTGCCGTGGACTGCATGCAGAGCAAAATGCAATTATCCAGGCCGCTGTTCATGGCATCTCTATCAAAGGGGCAACACTTTACTGCACAAATCATCCCTGCTCAATTTGTGCAAAAATGTTGATCAATGCGGGGATCCAAACAATATATTACCAACATGGATATCAGGATGATCTTTCAAAGACACTTTTTGATTCGGCCGATATTCATATTGTGCAGATAAAAGAGGAATAACTTATGAAATGCCCATTTTGTGGTGATCTCGATAACAAAGTACTGGATTCCAGACTTTCCAAGGAAGGACTTGCTATTCGGCGGAGAAGGGAATGCTTACAGTGTGAACGACGTTTCACGACCTATGAAATTGTTGAAGACATCCCCCTTGTAATTATCAAAAAAGATGAGCGTCGAGAGTCCTTCAATCGTGAAAAAATTCGCTCAGGTATATTGAAAGCCTGCGAAAAACGAAATATCAGCATTCATGATATCGATCATGTGGTCAATAGTATTGAACGTGAGTTAAGGGAATTTGAAGACAAAGAAATTCCATCAGCCATAATTGGTAAAATGATTATGGATAAGCTCAAAAAACTGGATGGGGTTGCCTATGTCAGGTTTGCTTCAGTTTACCGAGAATTCAAAGATGTTGCTGATTTTGTTACTGAACTTGAACAGTATCTTCAAACCAATATGAATAATCATCTTAATGAAGAAAACAAAAATAAATCATGAAAATTATATGAGGCAAGCGCTGGCCCTTGCAGAAAAAGGGATTGGCTATACATCACCCAACCCAATGGTGGGTGCAGTTGTGGTCAAAAATGACAGAATTGTTGGAACAGGTTACCACCATGCTTGTGGTGGGCCTCATGCTGAAGTCAATGCACTCAATGATGCCGGCGATCTGGCCAGAGGGGCCACAATTTATGTGACCCTTGAACCATGTAATCATACTGGAAAAACACCCCCTTGCACACTGGCTCTTCTTAATGCGGGTATTGCGAAGGTTGTTATCGCCATGTTTGACCCCAATCCAAATGTTGCGGGTAATGGCGCAAAATACCTTGAAGAAAAAGGTGTGACTGTTATTTCAGGCATTTGTGAAAATGAGGCAAAACAACTAAATCAAGCTTTCTGCAAATATGTGATTACAGGAAAGCCCTTTGTTACCATGAAATACGCTGCCACAATGGATGGCCGAATTGCCACACAAAATGGTGATGCCCGATGGATTTCCAATGAAAAATCACGTTATTATGTTCATCAATTAAGACATGCCAATGATGCCATTTTAGTGGGCATTGGCACTGTCAATAATGACAATCCCTCCCTGACAACACGTTTACCTGAAAATAATGGCAAGGATCCTGTGCGGATTATTGTGGATACGCATCTACGTATTGATCCGGATGCCAAAGTGTTGAATCAAAAATCAAAAGCAGAAACAATCATTGCGTGCGCTGAGGAGTCAGCAAAAATTAGCGGTCATATGTTTAAAAAAAAGCTGGTCCGGGTCTTGCCGGTGGCGCTCAAAAAAAACTTTATTGATCTTGACCTACTCATGACAACCCTCGGACAAATGAATATTACCAGTGTATTAATTGAGGGCGGGAGCCGAATACATTCATCCGCTATACAGGCAGGGATTGTTGATCAGGTTTGTTGCTTTATTGCGCCCAAAATTTTGGGTGGGGATGGTTATCCGGTTTGCCAGGGGGACGCCCCCCTTTTGATGAAAAATGCTGTGCCTGTTAGCAATATTCATATCAAGCGATTTGATGATGACATTATGATTCAGGGCTTACTTATAAAATAAGGGTTTTGTATTAACCAATCATGGGACATTATATATGTTATCATATGACATATTTTTTTCTCCCTTCTATAAAAATATAAAAATATTTATCATCCTGATGGATTTATCCAATGGTTGTAAATTATTTTTAGCGCATTCCTGAGCACTTTTTTCTTGACTTTTTATAAACTATAGAAAAAATTCCAAAATACAATATATTGATTTTTTTCTTGACAAACAACAATATCTTGTATACAAATGCAATTATCAACATCAAAAAAGATTTCACCAAACTAAAATTTCATTTGCAACCACTTTCAAAGTTGTGGATGCAACAATCAAGGAGAAGAATCAATATTATGTTTGAACAACTAAAAAAAAGGGACGGCCGCATTGAGCCGTTTGATTCATCAAAAATTACAAAAGCCATTGAAAAAGCGGGCGATGCCACCACTGAGTTTGGGCATCGTGAAGCTCAAAAATTAACATTAAGAGTATTGACCTTGGCCAATCAGCTTCACCTGGGTATTGTTCCCGAAGTTGAAGAAATTCAAGATATTGTGGAAAGGGTATTGTTGGATTCGCCATATTACAAAACCGCCAAAGCATATATTTTATATCGAGAACAACATGCACAAATCAGACAAATTACAACCAAAGCAAGCATTGATCTGGTTGAAGATTATTTAGAAAAATTAGATTGGAAAGTTAAAGAAAACAGTAATATGTGTTATTCGCTTCAGGGGCTCAACAATTATATTTCATCAGACGTGACATCTGAATATTGGTTAAGCCGGATTTATCCGCCAGAGGTAAGGCGTGCGCATAAGAATGGTGATATTCATATTCATGATTTAAGTTTATTATCTGTCTATTGTGTGGGATGGGATTTAAAAGATCTGTTAATCGAGGGCTTCAAGGGGGTTGCTGGCAAGGTAGAAAGTAAGCCACCCAAACATTTTCGGACAGCTTTGGGACAGATGGTCAACTTCTTTTATACGCTCCAGGGAGAAGCGGCGGGAGCCCAGGCCATTTCCAATTTTGATACCCTTTTGGCCCCATTCGTTCGGCATGATAGCCTGGATTATGATGAAGTTAAACAGGCCATACAGGAATTTGTGTTCAATATTAACATTCCGACGCGTGTTGGTTTTCAAACGCCTTTTACCAATATTACTATGGATTTGGATATTCCGGATATTTTGAAAGATCATCCTGTCATTATTGGGGGGAAATATCAATCGGATGTATATGGCAATTATCAAATTGAAATGGATATGATAAATCGAGCATTTGCAGATGTGATGATGGAAGGTGATGCCCGAGGGCGTGTATTCACATTTCCAATACCAACATATAATATAACCTCTGATTTTGATTGGGATAATCCAAGCCTGGACAGTGTTTTCAAGATGACCGGTAAATATGGGATTCCATATTTTTCCAATTTTGTTAATTCTGACATGTCACCAGAGGATGCCCGCTCTATGTGTTGCCGACTTCGACTGGACAATCGGGTGCTTCGCAAAAGAGGTGGTGGTTTGTTTGGTGCCAATCCATTGACCGGTTCAATTGGTGTGGTAACAATCAATTTGCCGAGAATTGGTTTTCAGGCAAAAGACAGGGATGATTTTTTTGATCGCATCAAGGATATGATTGATATCTGTCAGAGCAGTTTACAAATTAAACGCAAAGTATTGGAGCGATTTACAGAAAGCAATCTGTATCCATATTCCAAATTTTATTTACGCAATATTAAAGAACAGACAGGTAAATATTGGAAAAATCATTTCTCAACCATTGGCATTATCGGTATGAACGAAGCCTGTATCAATTTTTTGGGTGAAAATATTGGAACAGAGGCGGGCCGAGAATTTTCTGTTCAGGTAATGGATTTCATGCGGGACAGACTGGTTGAAATTCAGGATAAAACCGGTGATATGTATAATCTTGAAGCCACTCCGGCTGAAGGAACATCCTATTCGCTGGCTTTATTGGACAAAAAACGATTTACAGGCATTGCCTGTGCCAATGAAAGTGATTACAAGGAGGGGGCAGACCCATTTTATACGAATTCCACACAATTACCGGTTAATTATACTGACGATCTGTTTGAAACACTTGAACTTCAAGAAGATCTACAAACACGTTATACCGGCGGCACTGTTTTACATTTATTTTTAGGAGAGCAAATTGATGATCTTGAAGCCACAAAAACACTAATCAAGAAAATTGCGCAAAATTTCAAGTTACCCTATTTTACACTGTCACCCACCTTCAGTGTTTGTCAATCTCATGGCTATATTAAGGGGAATCATAGAACCTGTCCAACATGTAATGAGGAAACAGAGGTGTATTCACGTGTGGTCGGTTATTTACGACCGGTGAAACAGTGGAATAATGGAAAGCAGGCTGAATTTGATATTCGGAAAACTTATAAACTTGCCGCATAAATACTATACAATGGGGGCAGACCAAAAATATTTATCCAACCCATTGATTTAAAAACAAAAAAACCACCATTTTCAGCTCTTAGAAGGCCTATTTTGCCCCCAAAATGGGCCTTCTAAAATCCCAATAATACATATTTTCAAACGATGAATGATTTAAACAATTATAAGCATATGCGTACCAAACTTTTCATTTTTGTTTTTGAACCAGGATTACACTGAAGAAGATGAATAAGATGAATTAAAAGTGTTTTATTTCATCTTATTCATCTTCTTCAGTGTAATCCTGGTTCAAAAACAAAATGAACAATTAATAAATGAGGAACTTATTTTCAGAGATTTCCTAAGGGGCGCATTCCCAAAAAGTCCGACTTTTTAGAGAGAAACGTTGAAAAATGATGAATTTCGGCAAATCCAAGAACAGCGTAGGGCTAAAGCCCAACGCTGAATGGAAAAAGGACGCTAAAGCGCCCTCAAGTTACATAGGTACTGAATT
>Ga0272440_1001671_pt1 | contig 17943 bp, 15 predicted proteins | sample SSMMMBAug17_FD_192440 | JGI IMG/M metagenome (GOLD analysis project Ga0272440, IMG submission 192440) | Marine sediment archaeal communities from Little Sippewissett salt marsh, Falmouth, MA, United States - SSM-MMB-Aug17 | ecosystem: Environmental > Aquatic > Marine > Wetlands > Sediment ...
TTTAGTTATTAAATGTGAAAAAGATGATTCTATTAAATTTATATTTCTTATGTGATTAGAAAAAGAAGGATTTTCTGGATAAGATGATAGTTCAGTAACTTCTTCATTTTTTGATTTATCTGGCTGAAAAAAATCGATATCAACATCTAGGGAGTTCTCATGAAGTTTTACTGGGCCAATCTTTATGCCATTTTTATAATCCATGAATACAGCATATTTATTCTGTTTTTTTTTGGTATCCGATATTAGTGAAACATGCCCTCTATCATCTTCTTCACTTGCTCCTGGATAACTAGGACTAAGATTTAATAAAGATATCGAATTAATTTCTGGCATCTTTAAATAAGCAAAAAGTCCACCATTTTTTGTAGTATTTAAAATTTCCGTACTGTCCAAAAAAGTATAACTATAATCAAAGCCAATCGGTTTTCTAAATTCCAAATAATATATATTTCCTTCTTTATCAATTGGAATTTTTAATCCTTTTAGGCCGTCTTTTTTTTCTAAAGGAAATAAATTATAACGTCCAGATTTATTGACAGTTAAAATATCTTTATTATTTAACCATCCAAGTTTTTCTTTCCAATAAATATTAAAATGTTTAGCATAATCTCCAAAGCCCATTAAATCAAAATCATTAGAGTATTCTGATGATATACATTTATCATAAATTACTGCTTTTTTATTTTCGCAAATAATTCTATTTGAATGTCCATATATTCCAAGTGAATGACCTAATTCATGCAATATTGTTCCTAAATTTTTAAAATGTCTTTTAGCAATATAAATGGTTGAAGCTAAATGTTTTACACTATCAAATTTTAAATAATTAATTCCACGATAACTAGTATTTCCGCATCCATCATAAAAAATCACAAATCTTTTATAATTAAAAATATTTATTCCATCTTCTATTAATTTATTTTTAATATATTTATAAACTTGGTCTTCGCCATTTATTCCTGCAAAGTTAAGTTTGCAATTATTACTAGATGATTCATATGGTAAAGTATACCAGCCAGCAACATCACCAAGCCAATGCATTTTTTCATAAGACATCTCTTTATAAATTTTTTGTATTTCACCTCCAAAAAAATCTTCATATATTTTTTCCTTACTAAAAGGAAGTGCTGAAGATGAATTGTTATAACGTAAAAGTAAAATTAATATTTTTTTTTCTCCTAAAGCATTAAATTTATTACTTGGTGATTTAAAACCATTTAAGCATTTTTTAGAAATAGGATCATTGCCTTTTTTACGTGCAGAACAGTAAGCAATTGCTTCAATATCATCAATATCAAATTCAGTAAATGATGGCCAAACTTTTGCACCATTTTTAATAGCTTTATAGCTTATATCCTCATTTATTCCAATATTAAAACGAGCTCCCATTAAAGCATCCGAAATATTAACTTTTCCATCTAGTGTAATATCTCCAACATTTATTTTGTAAGTTGATTTTAAATTTATTGATATTTTGATTTCTATATTATTTTTTACATAAATATTTATTATATCACCATTTTTAATCTCATTATATTCACAACATTTATGATAAAAACCATTATTATCATAAATTGCAATATTTACATATATTTTTTTATTAACCTCTTTAATTAAATCATAAATTTCTTTCATATTCATTCCTTGAAATTCATCTGCAATGAAATAATTATCTCCTTTTTTAAGTATTCTAACTTCTCCTGTCCAAGATAAATCTTTCATATTACAATATTGATCATATTTTAATTTTTTAAAATTATTTTTATATTTCGCATAAATATTTAATCTCTTTGCTTTTCTCTCAGCTATTTTATATATAGCACATTTATTTATAAATAAATCTTTATTAGTTTTGTTTATATTTTTAGATTTTATAAATTTTTTATTAAAAGAATTTGTTAAAAAAAATCCAGTATTAAAAAAAATTATAATTGTAAATAATATAATAATTATTATTTTAAATATATATATTACATTTTTTATTTTATATCTAAAAAATTTTTTCATAATAAATTAAATTAATATAAAATTATTTAAATTCTTCACATTTTATTAAAAAATAGGTAAGGTCTGGTTCGATTTTTTAAATTAATGAAATCAGCTTTAATTAGTTATCAAAAAAAATTATCTAATGATTTTCTTTTAGATTTTAAAAGAAAATTGGCTTATGATCACTTTTTTATTTTAACGCATAATTGCAAAGTCGAAAGTGAAAACTAAAAAAAATGAAAAAAATTATCAAAAAAATAGTAAATTGGCTTAAAAAATTAAAAATAAAAAGTGTGATTTTGAATTAGAAGAGAATTTTTATTTTTTCAGGGGTTCCTTTAATAAAAATATTTATTATTCTAGGCAAGACCCAATGTGATTATTATGACCATTTGTTTGAATATGTTTCTTATGATCACTACTTGCATATTTATTTGTAATCTATTTATTAATAAACATACTTTTCCAAGTTTGCAAATTTTTTTCCATTTTTTCAAAAAAAGCTTTGATTCTTTTTTCTTCATTTTTAGCAATAACAGTGCCTAAAAAAATTCCTGTTAAAAAAACTAATGCTGAAACTAAAGAAAACATTAAAAAAGAAATACCAAAATAAAAAGGACCAAATAAAGCAATTCCTAAAACAATACCTAAAGAAAAAATCAAAGGTAAAATTAAGCTAGATTCTTTTTGTGGTTTTTTATCCGGAGCATCAGCGATTTTTAAAAAAAAGTCTGCGGAAAGTAAAATATTTTCATTAGCAGATTGTTTAATAATTTCTTGTAAATCTTTTTTTTCACACTTATCAGTAAAATTTTTAACAGATACTTCTATTCTTTTAGAAGCAAGGGCAACTTTGCCATCCATATCTTCTTCCAATGAAATTGGCCTGATTTCAAATGGCACTTCAGACATTTTTATTATCTAAAAATCTTTTAGCAATTTTTTCAATTTTTTTCAGATTTTTATTCAATTGAGAAAACATTACCCCCATAGCATTCCATCTACCAAAATAAATGTCAAATTCCTCATTTTTAATAGTAAAATTAGTAAAGATCAAAAAACCACTTTGGTCAAAATTACCAAAAATAATTTTTTTATTCATATGCTCAAAATATAAAAAATCACTAGCATCTTTTTCTATAATGTCTTTTTTAATAAAAAGTTTACGTATTTTTTTTATTTTATCTTTAGTTTCTTCAGCAAGATGTTCAGCTATTTCTCCACGTAAAAATTTTTCAATAATAAATTCTATTTCTAAAAAATTAACTTGCTCTTTTAAAAAATCATTTTCTTGAGTTAATTTCTCTACTTTACTGTTAATATTTAAATTATCAATTCCTCTAACTTTGGCGATAGCATTAGCTGTGCCACGCATAGCAAAACCAGGACCTTTAGTAAAAATTCTTTTAATAATGCTAAGAAAATTAAATATAAAATTTTTAACCCAAATAGCTATTTCACTAGGAGTTAAACCTTTTTCTACTAAATCAAAAAGAATTGGCGCTTTCCACCAGCGTCCCAAATTAGCATTTAAAAAACCAGTAATAGCAATCACTAAGGTAAAAATATTTAAATGTGATAAAGGCCGTGGAAGTGAAAAAATTATTACAGCAAAGACAAATAAAATAGCAGCTTGGCGAGCGTTAAATTTAATAAATTGAGAATCACGACGCATAATTAAAAGAATAGGAGCAAAAAAGAGTGTCCAAGCAAAAGCTGCAATATCATGATTTTTTTCAATATCTTCATTTTCAAATTTGTTTTCCATATTTTTTAAAAATTCTTCTTACTATACAGAAATTAAAGCTTAAAAGCAATAAAATCTATTTACAAAAAGGACAATTTTTAGCAAAAAGCTTCATTTTGTGATAATCCAATTCAATCTTATTTTTTTTAGCAATTTCCTTTTGTAATTTTTCCATTTTTTCATTATGAAATTCCATAATAGAGCCGCAATTTTCACAAATAATATGATCGTGATGACCTTTTTTAATTTCAAATTTATTAGTGCCATTAGGTAAATTTAAAACTTCTAAAATTCCTTTTTTGGTTAAAAGTTTTAGTGTTCGATAAATAGTAATATTTCCAATTTTTTTATTTTTTTTATGTAATTTTTGTGTAAATTCATCTAAAGAAAAATGACTTTTTTGCTTTTTAAGTTCTTTTAAAATAAAACTTCTCTGTTCAGTTTTTTTATGTTGTGCATCAAAAATAAAACTTTCTTCATCTAATACATAAGAGACAATAATTTTTTCAGCAATATTTTTAGCAATAGCTAATCTAGATTCATCAATTTCAATAATTAATGGAGCATTATTTTTAGAATTTTTAATTACCACAATAATACTTTCTGGCAAAACCCCTAAAGAATAAAGACGTTCTCTTTCTTTTTTATCAGTTTCAATAGCTAAAACAAAAACACTTATTTTTTCTGTAATTTGAGTAAGTTTTTTCATAAAAATTAAAAAAAATTAAGTCCAATTTGATAAACTAAAAAAGATAATATCCAAGCTAATATAGTAGGATAAATAAATCCAATTATAGACCATTTGAAGCCAATTTCTTGTTTTAAAATACTAATAACCGCAATGCAAGGAGTATAAATAAGTATAAATATTAAAAGAGAAATTACAGTTAAGGGCCTAAAAACAGGATCATTTTGCAATTTATTAATTAGACCTTCTTTATTACCTTCTTCTAAGGAATATATTGTTCCAAAAGTAGAAATAAAAACTTCTTTAGCTCCCAATCCTGCTAAAAGTCCAGTGCTGATACGCCAATCAAAGCCAAGGGGTTGAAAAATTGGTTCAATAATTTTACCTATTTTAGCTGCATAAGAATTTTCTATTGCCATGTTTTTATTTTGTTCATTTACTGGAAAAGTAAATAAAAACCATAAAATAATAACCAAAGGTAAAATAATTTTTCCAGCTTTTAATAAAAATTCTTTAGCTGAATTTAAAGCATAAGGGTAAACATTTTTTAATTTAGGCCAAGTATAAACTGGAAGCTCTAAAAGCAAATTCTTTTTTTTATTTTTAATAATTCTATCAAAAAAACAACCTGATAAAATTCCCATTAAAATACCAAAAATATATATCAAAAATAAAGCATTGCCTCTATGTTGCGGTAATAAAAAAGCAGAGATAAAAAGAGTATAAATTGGCAATTTAGCACCACAGCTCATAAAAGGTATCATCATAGAAGTGATAATTTTTTCCTTTTTACTCATCAAAGTTTTAGTTGCCATAATTGCAGGCACACTGCAACCAAATCCCATTAAAAGTGGCACAAAACATTTTCCACTTAGTCCTATTTTTTGCATAATATTATCTAGCAAATAAGCAGTGCGAGCTAAATATCCGCTTTGCTGTAAAAAAGATAAAAAGAAAAAAAGTATTATAATAGGCGGTAAAAAAACTAAAGTTGCTCCCACACCACCAATAACTCCATCAGTCAAAACTGAAGTCCAGAGATTTTTTGGTAAAATACTAGTTAATTTTTTTTGTAAAAAACCAATTGATTCATTAATAAAATCCATAGGCATAGCTCCTAAAGTAAAGGTAACTTGAAAAACTAGCCACATTAAACCTAAAAAAATAGGAATTCCCAGCCATTTATTTAATAAAATATGATCAATTTTATCACTTACAAAGTAATTACTATATATGCATTTATTTCTTTGACATTGAAAATGTTGATGATGCTTATGTTTTAAGCCTAAATAAATTATTAAATATTGTTCTATAAAATTAAAACGATTTTGTTTAATTTCAAAATTATAATCTTTATCTTTTTGTTCAATTTTTTGCAGTTGAAATGATGCTACTTTATTTTTAATATTTGTATTTTTTTGACAAAATTTTTTAATAATTTCTTGGTCTTTTTCAAGAATTTTTAAAGCAGTCCATAAATTATTTATTTTAAATTCTTTTTGAATGAAATTAATTTCTTTTTTTAAAGAATAATGAACCTTATTTAAAATTTTTTTATATTTTTTAAAATTAATTTTTTGATTTTTTAATTTTTCAAAAAATATATTTTTAGTTTTTTGCTTTAAGGCATTTATATTTATTCCAGAAATTCCTAATTTTTTTTTTAAATTTTGTAAAAAAAAATCTGTTTTTTTCCAAGAATTATCTTTGTTGTTAATAACAATAAAAAGAGGAAGGTTAAGTTCCATTAATTCTAAGGTAAAACCCAATGAACGTTTTTTAAAATTAGGTTCAATTACTTGCACTACAAAATCAAATTTTTCTTTTTGCAATACTTTTCTAGTTACTTTTTCTTCTTCAGAAAAAGGACTTAGGCTATAAGTTCCTGGTAAATCAATAATTTCATAATTGATATTTTTATATTTAGTTTGAGTCTTAAAAAGTTCGACAGTAGTTCCAGGATAATTGCTAGTTTCTTGTTTTAATTTACATAATGTATTTAAAAATGTTGTTTTTCCAGCATTAGTATTACCAACTAGGGCAATTTTATATTTTTTCATAATTAGAAATTGAAATTCTATTTCAATATTATTTTTATATTTTAAATTGTCAATCCTTAATTTTGTTGACAATTTAAAATTATGGGCATATACTCATTATGATTTTTTAAATTTTATTTAATTACTATGCCCGGATTTGATGGTAGTGGTCCTCAAGGTGTTGGTCCAACTGGTTTTAAGCGTGGAAATTGTGCTAATTCTAGTATAACTAGAAATTCTTTTTTTGGTCAATTTCAAGGATTTGGTCGTGGTAGATGTTGCTGGGGAAGAGGAATGCAAAATAGTCTTTCTTTAGAAGAGGAAGAAAAAATTCTTACTCAAAGACTTGACCTTATTTCCAAAGCCAAGAAAAATAAGCAACAAGAGAAATAATTTTTTTTGTTATGGTTAGACCAAAACTTTGGAAACTAATTAGCCACTCTCCTAAGATTACTTTTTATAAACCACAAGGAATCCCCTTGAAATCTTTGCAGACCTTAGAATTAACCCATGAAGAATGGGAAGTTTTAAGGTTAAAACACATTAAAAACTTAGATCAAAATCTTTCAGCTCAAGCTATGCATACTTCTCGCAGTACAGTGCAAAGACTTTTGTCTTCTGCTCAAAAAAAAATAGGTCAAGCCATTGTAAAAGGAAAAGCTATTAAAATTTTAAAAAATTAATATGAAAGAAATATTACCAATTATTTTAGCTTGTTTTTTTATTAATCTCTGCGTTTTTGTAGTTTTATTTTTATTATTTTTAAAAAAAGAAACTTTAAAAAAAATAAATTTATTTTTGATTTCTTTATCAGCCGGAGCCTTAATTGGTGGTGCCTTTTTACATCTTTTGCCAGAAGCTGCTGAAAAAATAAATTCTCAAGATTTATTTTTGGTTACTTTATTGGCTTTTATTTTTTTCTTTTTCATGGAAAAGATTTTGCATTGGCGTCATTGTCATCAAGAAAATTGCAAAATTCATACTTTTGGTTATATAAATTTATTAGGAGATAGTTTGCATAATTTTATAGACGGTTTGGTTATTGCTAGTGCTTTTTTAAGTGATTTTCATTTAGGAATTATTACTACTTTAGCTGTTGCCTTACATGAAATTCCTCAAGAAATTGGGGACTTTGGAGTTTTGCTACATGCTGGATTTAATAAGAAAAAAGCTTTGCTATGGAATTTTTTAGTAGCTTTGACTGTTGTTGTTGGGGGAATAGCGGGAGGAATGCTAGCTTCTTTTGTAGCAAAGGTTATTCCTTATCTTTTATCTTTTGCTGCTGGTGGATTTATTTATATTGCTGCTTCTGATTTAATGCCAGAAATTAGAAAAGAAAAAAATTTATTTAAATCCATAATAAATTTTTTAATTTTTATTTTAGGAATAGTTTTAATGATGTTAATTAAATTTATTTTTCATCATCATTAATTTTTAATTTTTCAAATTTTACGCAATAGATACTTTTTAGAAAATTTAAGGTTTAATTTTTATAATCATGAAAAACTAAATGTTCTAAAATTTTATATTTTTTACTTAAAAACTTTTGAAAAGACTTTTCTTTCATTTCCATAATATAAGTCAATTTAGCATCACTTCTTTGATAAAAAGGATATAAAAATCCTTCTGAGCTATTAGAGAGACTAAAATTAATATCTCTTACTTTAATTTTCCATTTATCCCACATAAATTCTTTTAAAAATCTTTCAAAAGAAATATTTAAAAATTTAGGTATTTTTTTAAGAATTTTTAAAACATGAGTTTTTTCAATAACATTAGTTTTAATAAAAGCTAAATTTTCATCAATATCTTTTCCTTTTAAATAATAAATACCTTTTTTCTTTTCAAAACGACTAAGATCTTTTTTAAATAAAATTTTAAAAGGAATATTTTCAGCTCTCAGTCGATGCATTTTTTCAATAAAATAATCTCGTTTACCACCCATTCTAGCTCCCCATTCAATAAAACCAATTTTTTTATCTTTACGTTTGACTTTGTATTCTAGATGAATAAAACCACGATATTTATTTTCAATTAATTTTTGACCGATTTTTTTAATAAATTCTAATTCAAAATTAGTAATTTTTTTTAAATTCAGTGAATAACTAATTGGTAAAAAATGTAAAAAATCTGTTGTCAGAGGGGTTTGATATTTATCTAAATATTTTTGAGAAAATTTTTCCATTATTTCTAAAAAAGGAATTTCACGCACAAAACAAAGCAAAAATATATCTTCTCCATTGCAATAAAAATCAACTGAATATAAATTTCCTTCCAAGTATTCTTCAATAATATATTGATATTTTTTTTGTAATTTTTGTTTAGCTTGATGAAAATTTTCTATAGAGGAAATTTTAAAATTAAGTAAAGAAGCAGCAGCATTAGTGGGTTTTAAAATAAATTGCTGACCAATTTTTTGTGCTATTTTTTGATATTTTAATTTAATGATTTCATGATAAGAGTATTTTAATGATTTTTTTTGCACAATTTCTTTTCCTAAAAAATTATTCATATTACTTTTAAGTCGAAAAGAATTAGCATCAATCTTGCTATTAAACATTTTGTTGTAAATCTTGATTGAATACTTAGTGTCAGCATCTATTCCTTTAAAATAAGGCATAATCATTAAGTCACTATTTTTGGGGTCATTAAAAATCTGATCAATTTTTTTAGGCATTTCTCTACGAGTGCATTCAATAATAGTAAATCTTTTGAATTCTTTTAATTTTTCACTTTCGACTTTGCAATTATGCGTTAAAATAAAAAAGTGATCATAAGCCAATTTTCTTTTAAAATCTAAAAGAAAATCATTAGATAATTTTTTTTGATAACTAATTAAAGCTGATTTCATTAATTTAAAAAATCGAACCAGACCTTACCTATTTTTTAATAAAATGTGAAGAATTTAAATAAAACATTTAGTAGGAACCCCTGAAAAAATAAAAAATTCTCTCCTAATTCAAAATCACACTTTTTATTTTTTCAGGGGTTTCATAATAATGAAGAAAGAATTAAAAACTTCGCTTCATCGGAAAACGTTATCTGAAATAAATTTTTTGTTATTATATTTTTTTCGGGAGACTATTTTTTTCTTTGAATAAGGAAGTAAAATAAATAAAGATTAAATAAATTTTTTAAATTACTAATGATTATAAGTCTTAAATCTATTACCAAAGATCTTTTTTCTGGAGATAAAAAATGGACTTTAGGTCCAATTGATCTTGAAATTGAAAAAAATAGTTCTTTAGCAATTATAGGACCTTCTGGCAGTGGAAAAAGTACACTGCTACATTTAATTGGAAGCTTAGAGCAAGCAACTAAAGGTAAAATAATTATTGCTAATGAACAAATAAATAATTTATCTGAAAAATCATTACGTTTTTTTAGAGCTAAAAAAATTGGTTTTGTTTTTCAGGATTTTTTTCTTTTTCCTGAATTTACTTTATTAGAAAATGTGCAAATGCCTCTTTTAATTGCTAAAGAAAATAGAAAAACTTCTCAAGAAAAAGCTAAAAAAGCTCTAGATGAAGTTGGATTAATTGACCGTCAAAATCATTTTCCTTGTCAACTTTCAGGAGGGCAACGTCAGCGAGGAGCTATTGCTCGTGCTATTGCTGGAAAACCAGAAATTATTATTGCTGATGAGCCTACTGGAAATTTAGATCAAGAAACTGGAAAAAAAATTATTACTCTTTTAAAGAAGTTACAAAAAAATTATCAAGCAACTTTATTATTTGCTACTCATGATGAAAATTTAGCTAAAATTTGTGAAAAACAAATAAAAATTATTGATGGTCGCTTGAAGATTGATCTTCTTTAATTTCCTTGGAAGAATTTACATCTTCAAAAACTTCATTAATAGAATCACTAGCTTCTTTAATTTTTTCGGCAGATTTTTCTATTTTTTCTAATGTTTGCTTAGTTTCTTCAACTTTTTGCTCAAATTCTTCTTTAGTTTGCTGAATTTCATTTTCTAAATTTTCTTTAGTTTTTTGAGCTGAAGTTTTCATTTCTTCAGCTTTTTTTTGTGCTTGTTCAATTTGCTTTTGCGTAGAAGATTTTAAATCATCACTTTTTTCTTGAAACCAAGAAAAACTACATCCAGAAAATAAAAATAGGGTTGCAATAAAAAGCCTAATTTTTTTCATTTTTATTTAAAAAATGAGTCAATATTAATATTTTTTGTTAGTATATTTTGAGCATGTATAATTTCTTCTTCTGAGATAACTGGCGGAGAAATACTTTCTAAAGCTTCTTTTTTAATTGGTTCTATTTTTAAAACTGCTTGAGCAATAGCTTTATTATTACACTTGTCACAATGAATTTGAAAAGTGCATGTTTTTTCTGTGCTACTTTGAACTTTTATATTGCCAATGCTTAATTTTTTATGACATTTAGGACAGTGAGCTGTTTTTAAGATTTTTTCTAAAAAAATGTGAATATGATTTGCATCCATATATTTTTATTTAAGTAATAAAATGTTACGAAAATTGTTCCATGAAATTTTATTTTTTGCAACTGTTTTTCTTTGAAAAGAAGCATAATTTAATTCATTGTTAAAAAAATGAATAATATTTTTAAAATTAAAGGAAAAAGTCCTTTGCAAGGAGAAGTGGAAATTTCTGGATCTAAAAATGCAGCTCTTCCTATTTTAGCTGCAAGTTTAATTATAAGTGGAAAAAGTAAAATTAAAAATGTTCCTTTAATTTCTGATGTTAAAAATTTTCTTAATATTCTTTCATTTCTGGGAGTAAAGATTGATCAAAAAGGTAATGATATAAAACTAAATAGCAATAGTTTGAAATCAATTATTGATATTAATCATGAAGGAATTGAAAAAATGCGTGCGGCTATTTTATTACTAGGACCATTACTAGCAAGAATAGGTGAAGTAAAAATTCCTTTTCCAGGAGGTTGTGTTTTAGGTAAAAGATCAATTTTTTCTCATCTTTTTGCTTTTGAGCAAATTGGTATTGAAGTTTTAGAAAGCAAAAGATTTATTCACTTAAAACAAGGAAAAAATTTTTTAAAAACAAATAAAATTATTCTTCCGGAAATGTCAGTTACAGCAACGGAAAATATTTTAATTTTTTTAAGTTTTTTTGAAAAAGAAGTAGAAGTAAGGATGTGTGCTAGTGAACCACATGTGCAAAATTTATGTCAATTTTTAAAAAATAGTGGAGCTAAGATATCTGGTATTGGTAGTTCAACTATTAAAATAAAAGGAGGAAATTTAAAAAACGGACAAATTACAGTAACTCCTGACATGTTAGAAGTGGGAACTTTTATAATTGCCTCTAGTATTACTAATGGTAATGTTTTGATCAAAAATGTTGATCATGATCATTTAGATTCTTTTTACCAAAAATTAAATGAAGTAGGAGTAAATTTTACTTTAAAACCAAAAGCAATTAAAGTAACACCTAGTAATAAATTTAAAGCAGTTGATTTTAAAACAGCTGTTTTTCCAGGTTTTTCCACTGATTTAATGGCTCCTTTTGTAGTTTTATTAACTCAAGCTAAAGGAGTTTCTAGAGTTTTTGAAACTCTTTTTGAAGGACGTTTTGCTTTTTTAATTGAATTAGAAAAAATGGGCGCTAGATCAGAAATCTTAAATCCACATAATGCTATTATTATTGGAAAAACTCCTCTAAAAGGCTCATATGTTGCCAGTCAAGATATTAGAGCTGGAGCTGCTGTAACTTTAGCTGCTTTAGCTGCTAAGGGAGAATCAAAAATTTCTAATATTAATTATATTTTTAGAGGTTATGAAAATTTTACAGAAAAATTACAATCTTTAGGAGCAGATATTTATATTGATACTTAATTTAAATAATTTTTATTTTTTTGAAACTTACTAGTAAATTTTGCGGCCTTAATTTTAAAAATCCATTAGTTTTAGCTAGTGGAGTTTTAGGAGTAACTGGCGAGACTTTGCTTAAAGTAATTAGAAATGGAGCTGGAGGAGTAACCACAAAAAGTATTTGGCTGAAAGCTCATAAAGGTCATAAAAACCCAGTTATGTTTTCTTGCGGAGAAGTTTTTATGAATGCAGTAGGGCTTTCTGATGCTGGTTTTGAAAAAGCAAAAGAAGAAATTACTATTTTTAAAAAAAAATCATCACAGCCTTTAATTGTTAATATTGTTGCTTCAAAAATTAAAGATTTTGGCCTTTTAGCTAAAAAAATTTCTACTTTAAATCCTGATTTAATTGAAGTAAATATTTCTTGTCCTAATGTAGAAGATGAATTTGGCAAACCTTTTGCTTGTGATATTTTTTCGGCAGAAAAAGTTGTTAAAATAATTAGAAAAAATACTAAAAATAATTTTTCAGTAAAACTTTCTCCTAATGTAAATAATATTGGAGAAATTGCTAAAGCTTGTGAGGCAGGAGGTGCTAATGCTATAACTGCTATTAATACAGTAGGTCCTGGCATGAGAATTAACATTGAAACCAAAACTCCTATTTTAAAAAATAAAGTTGGTGGAATTTCAGGTCCGGGAATTTTTCCTATTGCTATTAAATGCGTTAATGATATTTATCGATCTGTTAAATTGCCTATTATTGGCATAGGAGGAGTAAAAAGCGGGGAAGATGCTATTGAAATGATGATGGCCGGAGCAAGTTTAGTTGGAATTTGTACAGGAGTATATTTGCGAGGTATTTCTGTTTTTAAAAAAGTTTGTCAAGAAATGGAAAAGTGGAGTAAAAAAAATAATATTAAATCTTTATCGGAAATTATTGGTAGTGTTAAAATAGATTAAACTAGTTAAAATAGGGGACTTAAGCTCCTTATTATTCCTTTTCAGATACTTCAATTCCTAGCTCTTGTAATTGCTCCGGTGGCATTTCTCCTGGAGCATTAAGCATCAAATCCTGAGCATTTTGATTTTTAGGAAAAGCAATGACTTCACGAATATTAATTTCATCTGCTAGCAGCATTACTACTCTATCTAAACCAAAAGCAATACCACCATGTGGTGGAGCACCATATTCAAAAGCTTTTAGCATATGAGAAAATCTTCTTTGAGCATCTTGAGGAGTTATTTTTAAAATTTCAAAAATTTTACTTTGTAAATCTTTTTCATGAATTCGAATTGATCCTCCTCCTAGTTCTACGCCATTTAAAACCATATCATAAGCTATAGCACGACAAGAAAGCGGATTTTTTTCTAAAATATTTTCATCTTCTTTTTTGGGCCTCGTAAAAGGATGATGTACTGCAGTGATATTTCCTTCACTATTTTTTTCAAACATCATAAAATCAGTTACCCAAAGTAAAGCAAAATCATTTTTATTTTTTAAATTAAGCATATTACCAAGTTCACTACGTACATAACCTAAAGGTTCAGTGGCTAAAATAAAATCATCACTAGCTCCAAATAAAACTAAATCACTATCTTGAGCTTTTAATTTATTTTTTAATTGCTCTAAAAAATCTTTTTGTGAATTTTTAGCTACTGGTCCTGAATCTTCTCCTATACGATACCAAGCTAAACCTCCCGCTCCACTTTTTTGAGCAATATCAGTTAAAGTATCAATTTGACTTCTAGTAAGTTCACCTAATTTTTTAGGTACTTTTAAGGCAAAATTAAATTTTGCTTTTTCAAAAATTCCAAAACCACAATTTTTAGTTAAATCAGAAATATTTTCAAAATGTAAATCAAAACGAAGATCAGGTTTATCGCTACCATATTTTTCCATGGCTTTTTGCCAAGTTATTTTTAGAACATTTCCTACTTTATTTTCACCAAATTGTTTTAAATCTAATATTTTCTTTTGGGGAGTTAATTTTTTAATTAAATTTAAAATTAATTCAGAAAAAAGTTTTTGAACATCTTCTTCTTCCACAAAACTCATTTCAATTTCAAATTGAGTAAATTCTGGTTGTCGATCTCCTCGTTGATCTTCATCACGAAAACAACGAGCAATTTGAAAATATTTTTCTATGCCAGCAACCATTAAAAGTTGTTTTAATTGCTGAGGAGATTGAGGTAAAACATAAAATTTACCATGATGCAAACGACTGGGAACTAAATATTCTCGACTTCCTTCAGGAGTTCCTTTGATCATAATAGGAGTTTCAATTTCTAAAAAATCTTTTTGATCAAAAAAATCTCGAATCATTTTAACAACTTTATGACGTAGTAATAGATTTTTTTGCATTTTTTCTCGCCTTAAATCTAAATAACGATATTGCAAACGTAAACTTTCATTAACGTCTTTATTGCTATCAATTTCAAAAGGAGGAGTTTTAGATTTATTTAAAATTTCTATTTGATCAGCTAAAAGTTCAATTTTACCTGTGGGTAAATTATTATTTTCCATTCCTTCTGGACGTTGACGAATTTTTCCTTTTATTTTTAAAACAAATTCACCACGCACACTATCTGCTATGCTATGTGCTTTTTTACTATGTTCAGGATCAGCAGCAATTTGCATAATTCCAGATCGATCTCGCAGATCTAAAAAAATAATCCCGCCATGATCTCGACGTGTATTTACCCAACCACAAAGAGTTACTTCTTTTTGAAGATCTTTTTCACGTAAATCATTGCAATTATTAGTTTTTAACATTTTGAATAAAAAAATAATTTATGCCAAAAATGCCATAAATTATAATTAATGAAAAGGTTGAAAAATAACCTTTATTTATGAGATAATAATTTAAAAATAAAATCATGAAAATAAAAATAAATAAAAAAAGCGAAGAGGAAATTTCAAAATTTTTTATTAAACTGGAAATTTTTATTTTACGATTTTTTAATATTACACGTCACGAATGGGATCGAGTGTTAATTAGTTGGATTTTAAAATTTTTTCTTCAAGTTACTATTGTACTCAGTGGAACACTTTTGACTGCTTTTTTTGTAGAAAAATTTCATATTGAAAATTTACCATATTTATTTATTTCTCAATCTTTAGCTATGATTGTGGGAGTAATTATTTTTTCTCCTTTAGCTGAAAAAACTTCCCGGGAAAAATTTATTACTTCTATTTTAGCTTTTTCTATTGCTTCTTTTTTAGGACTACTTTCTTTTCAAGAGCATTCTATTATATTTTTTATTTTATTTATTTTTCTTCTTTCTGTTTTACTAGCACAAGTTGCTATTATTTTATCTATTTTTATTGAAGAACTTTTTTCTCCTTTAGAATCAGAAAGAACTTTTCCTATTGTTGAATCTTCAGAACCCATTGGTTCGTTAGCTGCTGGAGTCTTTATTTTAATTGGACTTCATTTTACGGATGTGCATAATTTATTGATTATTTCGACAATTTCAGTTGTAATTATGATTTTGGTAATTTCTTTTTTTTCCTATCGTCAAGAAAAAATACCTACTCTTAAATCAACACAAGAAAAAAAAGTAAAACTATCTAAGATTAAAGCTTTAAAAGAATCAATTAAATATGTAAAAATTATTCCTTTTTTAAGAATTTTAGCTTTATTAGTTTTTTTACAATTTACTACTTTTTATATTTTAGAATTTCAATTTACTAAAGCTGTTAATGAATATGTTTCACAGCAAAGTGATCATCATGGCAGCCATAACAGCCACGATCATGCTTCTATGTTAACTCATGGTTTGGGTACAGTTCATGTTTTTATTTCTTTAATTTTACTTTTTTCACAATTATTTATTTTTAGTAAAATTTTGAAAAAAAATGGCGTAGCAGGCAGTATTGCTCTTTATACTCTTTCTTCCACTTTCTCTTTTATAGTAATGGCTTTTAATTTTACTTTTTTTACAGCTGTTGGATCTAAAATGGTTTTAGAAACTATGGGGGCTTTATTTCGCAATGCTCATCAAATTTCCTTTTTTGCTTTAAGAGAAAAATTTAGAACTCATGCTAAAGAATTTTTAGAAGGTATTGCTAGGCCTCTTGGTGGAATTTTTGGAACTTTAATAGTTTTAATTTTGTATTTTTTCTTACAAAGTAAAATTTTAGAAAATTTTTTAAATATTATTTTAGTTATTTTAGGTATAGTAATGCTTTTTTTAGTAAAAAAACTTTCTCAAAAACATACACTCCTAGCTCGTAAAAATTTAGAAATTCAAGGAACTTCCCAAGAAAAATTAGATGCTATTGAAGTATTAGCACAAAAAGGACATAAAAATGCTTCCGAAATTTTAATTAAAGAATTAACCTTTAGAAAAGATTCTCCGGAAGTAAAAGCTAGAATTTTAAAAACATTAGGTATTTTAAAAGATATCAATGCTTTACCTGTAATTTTAAAATCTTTTGAAGATCAATCTGATAAAGTTAAAATAGCTGCTATTAATGCTCTTTCTAATTTTGAAAATTTAGGAGAGCACTTTTTAACTCAATCTTTTGCTAAATTTAAAGTAACTGAATCTTTAAAAAAATTATTTCTAAAAACTAATTCTAAAAAAATTAAAGCAGCGATAATGCATGCTTTTGCTAAAGTTAAAAATGCTGATATTATTCCTTTTTTATTAGAAATTTTAGATTCAGAAGATGAGAATATAAAGGCAGAAGGAATTTTTGCTTGTGGTCTTTTTCGTGATCCTGCAGTTTGTTTTTATTTAGAAAAATTTTTAAATGATCCTTCTCCTCGTATTAAAAGTAATGCCATCATTGCTCTGTGGCAATTTGTTCACTTGAGATTAAAATTAATTATGAATATTACTGAACTAATTGAAAGCAAAAAAGAAGAAGAAATTATGTCTGGTGTTTTTGTAATTGGTGAAATTAAATTAGAGCAAGAAAGAAATCGTCTTTTATCTTTATTAAATTCTGAAAATGATTCTATTAGAAAACATGCTGCTATTGCTCTTGGTAAAATAAATCATGAAAACTCTATTGAACATATTTTAGATTTTATTTGGCAAGATAACACAAAAGATGCTTTAAAAACTAAAGATCAAATTAAAAAAACTCATCCACAAATTTATAAAAAACTTTTAAGTCATATTAAAAATGAAGCTTCTAAAAAAATACTTAATATTTTGAAATTATCTAAAACCTCTCTTTTAGAAGAATTAAATAATCAAACTTTAGAGCAATTATTGCATATTTTTATGTTAATTGAAGATGAACGTAGAATTTTGCAAATTAAAGAGGAATTAGAAAAAAGAGCTCGTAATTCTTAATTTATATTTTTTAATAGAAAGTTTTTAAATTAAAATAGATGATTTGAGAAGATAATTATTAAAGTAGGGGATTTTTTAGAATAAGAAATTCTTAGAGGAAATAAGAAGATTTTTAAAATAGGAAATAGGTGGGCTTTAGCCCCTATTCTATCAAAATTACTATACAAAACTACACCAACTTTTAACTTTTAATTTTTTGTTTTTTAATTTTTCCAGTGATCTAATTAAAGCTTTAGCAACTTGTAAATTAGTAATTAAAAGAATATTTAAATCAACAGCACTACGTCTGATTTTAAAACCATCAGTAATATTTTCATGAGCAAAACTTTTAGGAATATTAATTACTAAATCAATTTTCTTTT
>Ga0272440_1001672_pt1 | contig 17938 bp, 16 predicted proteins | sample SSMMMBAug17_FD_192440 | JGI IMG/M metagenome (GOLD analysis project Ga0272440, IMG submission 192440) | Marine sediment archaeal communities from Little Sippewissett salt marsh, Falmouth, MA, United States - SSM-MMB-Aug17 | ecosystem: Environmental > Aquatic > Marine > Wetlands > Sediment ...
GGGCGTTACATAAATGAGCTATCTTTAATTATTGTTCTTATATGTGCCGCCCTTTCAGGGCTAAAATCATTGTAATGTATTACCCAGGGCGTTGCCCTGGGCTGGTATGTGCAGCCCTTTCAGGGCTAAAATCATTGTAATGTATTACCCAGGGCGTTGCCCTGGGCTGGTATGTGCAGCCCTTTCAGGGCAAAAAATGCCCCCCTTTTTTGAAATGCGCCCCTAAATACCAAGCTGAAAATAACCCTGTTAATAAATTAACTATGAAAAATATAATATTTCGGCAAACCCACGTCCGCATGGGGCTAAAGCCGGCTTTAGCCGGGCCGACCCCATTACCCACTATTGAAAAAAAGCACAAAATGGTTTATTACAATGGCAGAATTGTTTTTGAGATATTGAAAAAATTCAAATATATGCTATTAGAAAAATATCCATTAGGAAACACAGTATTGTTCCAAAGAAAATAATTGATTTATGCGATTTGCTCGATCAATTCTGGCCTGGATTCCAATCTGAAATCAATCAATTCATTCAATTTTTGGAGGCATTGCGTGAATAATATAAACATAGAACATTATAAACAATTCCATAAAAAACGTGCCAATGAAAAATTTGCAGAAAGAGAAAAAAAGCGACAAAGCATTATTGCAGCATTCACTGAACTGACTCAAATTTTTAAACAATTAGATGCAGCCAAAGTGATTATTTATGGCTCAGTTCTTACACCCGGACAGTTTTATCAGCAGTCTGATCTGGATATCCTCGTATTTGGATTAAAGGATGATCAGTGGGCAGAAGCTTTCAGGAAGCTAGAATCAATTGAACGTTTAAAACATACCCCCATTGATATTAAGTTTAATGGTATGGTTGATAATCGTTTTATTGATTTTATTTTGACCCATTGCGAACATATGACCATTTTATAGGCAGTTTTACCACGAAACACACGAAAAACACGAAACAGTGGTAACCACGAAACACACGAAACACACGAAAAAAAGACACTAATAGTATTCCATCTTTGCCTGTCAAATCTATGAATATTGGTTTATATATTTTTTCGTGTATTTCGTGTATTTCGTGGTTAATAATTTCGGGTATTTCGTGTTTTTGGTAACCACGAAACACACGAAAAACACGAAACAGTGGTAACCACGAAACACACGAAACACACGAAAAAAAGACACTAATAGTATTCCATCTTTGCCTGTCAAATCTATGAATATTGGTTTATATATTCTTTCGTGTATTTCGTGTATTTCGTGGTTAATAATTTCGGGTATTTCGTGTTTTTGGTAACCACGAAACACACGAAAAACACGAAACAGTGGTAACCACGAAACACACGAAACACACGAAACACACGAAACACACGAAAAAAAGACACTAATAGTATTCCATCTTCATACCAATTATTGGTTGAATGCACCAAGAGAACCCAAATATCGAACATGGGCTGGATTTGCTTTTGAATCCGTCTGCATGAAACATATTTCGCAAATCATCAAATGCCTGAACCTCGATAGTCTGGCAGCAGGCATTGGCCGATGGCAGTTTATTCCTCAAAAAGGCAGCAAGGAAGATGGGGCTCAAATTGATCTAATCATTGATCGTTTTGACAAGTGCATGAATGTGTGTGAAATTAAATTTTCAAATGAACAGTATCGTATCAATAAAAATGATGCTAAAAATTTAGCCAATAAACTAAACGTTTTTGAATTAAAAACCCGCACACAAAAACAACTTTTTTTGACCCTGATTACGACCATGGGCATCAAAAAAAATATATGGTCTGAAGATCTGGTTGATTCAGAAGTCACACTATCGGATTTATTCATGTAATCCGATTTTTCTATCTCATTGAGTTAAAGTATATGACAAGAAGTGAATATAATAAATAACAAAAAATATTGACAAAAATATATTATTCTTTATTAATAACAGTTCTTATTTTGGAAATCGCTCTGTCTTTTCCAAATGATATCAGAAGTTATTCTTTCAGGAGGAAACGTGAACCAAAAGCATAAATCCAGTAAATCCATAGCCCTTGTCCTTGCCGGTGGTGGTGCGCGTGGGGCATATGAAGCAGGGGTGATAAAATATATTTTGGAAGAAATTCCAAAGGTCAGTGACACCCAATCATTTTTCAATATTTATTCGGGCACCAGTATTGGTGCTTTAAATAGCTGTTTTTTAGCATCATATGCAGATAAGCCTGAAAAGGCTTCAAAAGGACTTATTGATTACTGGCAGTCCATTACAATAGATAGAATTATTCATTTTGGGTATAAAGAACTATTTAATCTGTTCAACACATTGGTTGGCCGATCGGTGAGTGATTCATATTTAAGTCTGACCAGACACACCAAAAAGGCTCCCCATCCACCCATTGCCGGCGTGTTTAATTCTGAACCAGTGTTTGAACAAATGAAAAAAGCGATTCCCTGGGAACGTATCCAGACTTGCTTTGACAATGGTTCTCTCAAGGGAGTCTCCTTGTGTGCCACTGAGGTTTGCACCGGCAAATCAACAATCTTTTTTCAAAACAACACCCAAAAGAAAAATATATATGGCAGTGACCATTCAAAAGAACCCCGGTATGTAAACATTCAACTGGAACATGCAATGGCATCGTCAGCAATACCATTGATTTTTCCTGCGGTCCAGGTCAATGGCACCTGCTATACTGATGGCAGCTTGCGTCAGAATACACCCATCTATCCAGCCATGCGCCTGGGGGCAGATAAAATGCTTGTTATTGCCTTATCTCAAGATCCTGAAATTGAATTCTGTACAGCACGCAGGGGATGCCGCAGAAACCCCAATCCTGGCATGCTTTTTTTACTGGGAAAAGTACTCAATGTACTGATAACTGACGCTTTGGATTATGAACTCAAACGTGTTGAAATGTTTAATAATATCATCACCAGTGGTGAAAAAATATATGGCAAGGATTTTCTTCATCATATTAATCAACTCACGCGTGAGTATCGCAATGCCGATTATCGGGTGATTGAAACCTGTATGATTCGTCCCAGTCAAAGTTTACATCAAATTGCAATGGATTGCATACGTGATGTTCCCCAGGAAATCCATTTTCCAGGATTACCTGGAAAAATCCTGGAACGACTCTTTTGCTCCAATATTTTTCTTGATTCCGAATTGCTTAGCTTTTTATTGTTTACACCAACCTACATTCAACGATTGATTGACTTGGGGTTTAAGGATGCTTCCAATCATGTGGAGGAGTTGATTGATTTTTTTGAATAGGATTAATGGATTAATAACTAAAGGGTACTTAAAATGGAAACATTACAAAACCATATTTTAGTGGTGGATGATCATCCAAACAATTTAATGCTGCTGCTCAATCTATTATCTGAAAGTGGATACTCTGTTGAGTCTGCAAAAAGCGGTCAACTGGCATTTTTCTGCATTCGCAAAAAAAAACCAGATCTTATTTTATTGGATATTATGATGCCGGAAATGAGCGGTTTTGATGTTATCCAACGTCTTAAAAACCAGGATTACACCGCTGATATTCCAGTAATTTTTATCACCGGCGTTTCGGATCTTGAGCACAAAAAGAAAGGGTTTCAAATGGGGGCTGTTGACTACATCACCAAACCATTTGAAACTGATGAAGTCCTGTCCCGAGTCAATACACATCTTGCGATTCACAATGCAAATGTTAAACTGGAGCTGTCAAATAAAAAGCTAAACACCGCACAAAAAGAACTCAAAACAATAAATGCTGCACTGGAAGACAGAGTTCTGCAACGAACATCTGAGCTTAAAGCTGCGAATATGGCATTGAAACTATCCGAAGAACGTTATCGTGAATTTGTCGAGGATACTGAGGATCTGGTGACTCAAGTAAATTCTGATGGCACAATTCTTTACGTCAATCATGCATCAAATAGAATACATGGACGCTCACCAGAATCCTGTAAGGGGCAATCGGCCTTTTCATTTATTCATGAAAACGATCAAGAATATACCCAAAATTGGTTTCAAAAATGTTTGTATAATCAAGTGATCAGTAGCAGTTTTGAAAATCAATTAGTCAATATGCAAACTGGTGAAATATTTGATATGGCCTGGACATGCCGATTTCACTACAATTCTGATGGTGAACTGACCTACGTCAATAGTATCGCCCGGGATATCACCAATAAAATCAGAGAAGAAAAACTCCGGGCAGCCCAATTGCGTCTGACTGAAAAACCACACAATCATTCACCCGAAGAATTGCTTCAATTATTTTTAGATGAAACTGAGATGCTGACCAAAAGTGAAATATCATTCTACCACTTTCTGAATGACGATCAGGAAACATTAAAGCTGGTCTCCTGGTCTACCAATACATTGAATGGTCTATGCGAAAAGACTGTAATGGATTCTCATTACCCTATTTCACAGGCAGGCGTCTGGGTGGATTGTGTGCGTCATCGAAAACCAATTATTCATAACGATTATGAAAGCTTACCAAATAAAAGGGGGTTGCCTGATGGTCATCCGCCTGTCAGTCGTGAACTGGTTGCGCCGGTATTTCGCAACAATAAAATCGTTGCCATTATGGGGGTGGGCAACAAACAGGTTGATTACACCCAGGATGATATTGACATAGTTAAACAAATGGCAGATCTGGCATGGGAGACTGTGGTCCGAATTCAAACCCAGGACGCATTACAAAAGAGTGAAAACAGATTTAGAAGCTATGTTGAGTATGCACCAGATGGCATTTTTGTGATGAATGAATGGGGGCTGATAATTGATGTCAATCCTGCGGCATGTGAAATGAGTCGGTTTTCGCCAGATGATATCATTGGAAAATATTTTATGCGACGAATTGTTTCAGAGGATCGACAGATTGCAACACAACACCTGAGCAGTTTAACCAAATATGGCAAAGCATCGGATGAAGTGCGATTTATGATCAACGATGGCAGTCATCGCAACTGGATAATCAGATCTGTTCAACTGGCAGACAAGACCATACTTATCTTTGCCACTGATGTCACAGATAATCGGCTATATGAATCGCAATTGGGTCAATACGAAAAAATGGAAACTGTGGGGCAGCTGGCCAGCGGTATGGCTCATGATTTTAATAACCAACTGACTGGTATTCTCGGTTTTGCGCAATTACTCAAACACGAATTACTGGTAGATGACCCCACCCTGGCATCATATGCAGACAATATTATCAATGGACTGCTGCATTCATCAGACCTGTCTCGCCAGTTGCTTTCCTTTTCACGCAGAGATGACATTGTGACTGTGCCTGTAGACTGGCATGGTATTATTACCGATGTTGTTCATTTACTCAAACACAGTATTGACAAGACCATTGAAATAGAAACACGCCTTGAAGCAAACATTTCAACAGTGTCTGGAGAGCCAGGACTGTTTCAAAATATATTACTCAATCTGGGATTAAATGCAAGGGATGCCATGCCCAATGGTGGAAAGCTCATTATTACAACCCAGGTTGTTGATATGGATGACCATTTATTCAAAGCACCTGCCAATATGATGATTCCTGGTCCTTATTTATCAATTCAAGTAATAGATACGGGTATTGGCATGGATGAACAAACACTCAGCCACATATTTGAGCCTTTTTTCACAACAAAAGAAAGTGAAAAAGGCACTGGAATGGGACTTTCGGTTGTTTTTTCAACAGTCAGACAATACAAAGGGTTTATCACTGTTGATAGTGTGCCCAATCAGGGCTCCACATTTCATGTTTATTTTCCAATCATTGGCGCGGATAAAATCCAGAACTACAGCAAAAGTATGAACCAGGAATCTGTTTCAGGCCAGGGCCATATTCTTTTTGTTGATGATGAAAAAATTATTTGTCAGATTGTTCCAAAAATGTTGAATCATTTGGGCTACCATGTATCAGTTTGTAATAATGGGTTTGAAGCGGTAGATTTTTATCAAAAGAATTGGCAGAATATTGATCTGGTCATTCTTGATGTCATGATGCCCAAAATGGGCGGTAAAGATGCGTTTACTGCCATGCGGTACATTAATCCAGATATTGTTGCACTGGTTTCATCAGGGCTGTCAAGAGAAGGTGATGTTGAAAAGATGATTCAGGAAGGGGCAAAAGGATATATTGCCAAGCCCTTTAATGAAGGCCAAATATCTCGGATTATTCATGATGTGCTTTCAGGCGAAGGAAGGAGAAAGCAATAAAAATGCCAGAACAATTATCATTGAACGATTATAATAAATAAAGAATAAAGGAGACAAAATCATGTTAAACATTGGTAAATCCATACGTATGGAAAGACTGATGGATAGAAACACAGGACGTACAGTCATTGTTCCCATGGATCATGGCGTTACAGTAGGTCCGATTAAAGGCTTGATTGATATTTCAACATCAGTTGACCAGGTGGCAGAAGGCGGCGCCAATGCTGTTATTGGACACGTTGGCTTACCCCGATATGGTCATCGCAAAAGTGGTAAGGATATTGGTTTAATACTCCATCTTTCAGCATCAAGTATGTTATCTCCCCGGCCCAATAAAAAGGTGCTGGTCAATACTGTTGAAAATGCACTTCGGATGGGCGCTGATGGGGTTTCCATTCATATCAATATCGGTGATAATGAAGATCCTGAAATGCTGCAGGATTTTGGACGCATTGCTGTTGAATGCTCTTACTGGGGAATGCCCCTCATCGCCATGATGTATCCTCGCGGTGAAAAAATAGAAAACGAAAAAGATCTTGAAGTGGTCAAAATTGCCGCCAGAATTGGCGCAGAATTAGGTGCTGACTTTGTTAAAACCAATTATACAGGCGATCCAGACTCATTCGCTCAAGTTATTGAAGGATGTCCGGCACCGGTTTTGATTGCCGGGGGGAGTAAACAGTCAGAGGCTGACATGTTTAAAACCATTGAAAGTGCAATTAAAGTGGGGGCTAAAGGATTATCTATTGGTAGAAACGTCTTTCAACATGACAATCCCACGCGATTTGTTCAGGCAGCCTGTATGATTGTCCATAAAGATAAAACCGCTGAAGAAGCACTTGCTTTCTTACAGAATGCATAATGTGAATCCACCAGGGGCGAATCCTATGTTCGCCCTCAAACAGTAACTGGGTTCAAACCCATGTCATCATACCGATAATACGCCGCACATGTGCCTTCACTGGAAACCATACAGGGGCCAACCGGCGTTTCAGGTGTACATATTGTACCAAATAATTGACATTCAGAGGGAGAAATCAGCCCCATAAGTATTTTACCACACTGACACCCCTTGGGTTCAGAGGAATTATCAATCAATAAATCAAAGCGATTGTTGGCATCAAATGCAGCGTACTGATCATTCAAAATCATGCCGCTATTGGGAATATTGCCAATACCCCGCCATTGGGCATCAGCAATTGAAAACACCTCATTCATGAGGGTCTTTGCCCTGGTATTTCCCATGGCATGAACCGCGCGAGGATAAGCATTTTCAATTGATGGATTTTGTTGCATTATTTGTGTTATCAGAAGATAAATGGCGTACAGAATATCACCGGCATCAAACCCGGCGATGACCCCCCCAACACCATATTTTTTGGGAATGTGATCATAAGCGATTTCGCCAATAATTGTTGATACATGACCGGGAAGGATAAAACCATTGATTGCAGTTTGAGGAGAATTGATTAATTTCTCAAGGGCTGGTACCACACAACGATGGGCGGACAGAATACAAAAATTGTGAATATTTTGGGATTGGGCTGTTATGATTGTCGCTGCAACAGCTGGTGCTGTGGTTTCAAAGCCGACTGCCAAAAAAATAACTGTACGATCGGGTGTTTCTGCTGCCAGTGTCAAGGCATCCATTGGGGAGTATACAACCCGAACATCACATCCCTGACTGCGCTCTTTTAGTAAGGATGAATGATTGCCCGGCACTCGAAATAAGTCGCCAAAGCTGGCAACAATTACATTTTTTTGTCGGGCAGCAAGAATGAAACGTTCAATATCAGATTGGGGGGTTACGCACACCGGACATCCTGGGCCAGACATTAGTTTGAGTGCGTCTGGCAGCAAACTACGAATGCCATGCTTGAAAATACTCATTGTGTGGGTGCCACAGACTTCCATGATAGATATGGGAACAGTTGCCAGGTTATGTATCTGTTTCAAAAGTGCTGTTATGTATTCTGGCGCGGGTTGAAATAATTTCATTGTCATTGTCCAAATTAAAAACTTGCATCTAAAACAATACTGAATTGAGACACTCGATGGTCAATTGGCATGGGTTCACCATGATAAAAACTCATGCCATCATCATAATCAAAATCCACTCGCATATACCGAAATCGGGTCATAAAATTACGATTCAGTGGTTGAATGTAATAAAAATCCCAGACATTGCCCCGAATATCCAGCTTATTTATTTTATCGATACTTCCAGCATTGATACCAAACCAGTATTGGGATCCATAATTGTATTCAATCCCCACTTTGGGATTATTCAATTGTGCCAAAGGCAGGGTATACCGAAAACCCACATGAATGGCATGACCGGATTGATCTGTTGTGCCATCTGAATTTAATAATCCAATGGGGGGCGGGGCATTTTGCAAGGCGATGAGGTCTGGGATGTAATTTGGGTTTATTTCTTCATGATATCTTGCATACGCATGTCTTGCCAGAACAGGTTCGCCCAAAAGCCCCAGTGATGATGGCTTGAACATAAATTTTAAAGCGCCCTCTGCCTTTGTTTTAAGATATGAAATATCCAAAAAACAATCCAGTCTGGATTGCAATATGTTTTTTGACTCTATCAGGAAGGTCCATTTGGTCAATTGGCCTTCAGATTCGGGTTTATCAATGTATAGCATGGAAATATCAGTATCGTAAAAAGGTTGCAAACTCGGATTGTAGCGTAAGTCTGATGGCGGGGCATCTGGTATCCAAAAATAACTGAGGATAAACAGCGTGTCACTGAAAGGCGCAGGGAAATAGCCTTCAAACTGAGCGAGAATGATATTGAGTGTATCCATGGCATCCTCATCTTCACGATAAATACCAAATTGATCAGAAAGCTTCTGACCCAAAAAATACTGTGTGTTGTCATCCACCCGACGAATCCATCCTCCCCGAAAAGCAAACTGACGAAAGGGTATATACTGATCCATCAAAACAGATAATGCGATACCATCACTTTCACAATCGTATGCCAGGCCTGCAAATGTTGATTTTCGTGGTGTGTTTTCTTTCAGGTCTGAGGGAAGACCATCGCTCGTGGGTAAGCGGCCAAAAGTCAGTGCAATTGGCAGAAAACCTGTGGGATCGAAGAAATAATCAATATAAGCGCGTTCTACTTTTATATCCAGATTGCTGGGTTTTCTGGCAGTATTCATAAAATTCAACTCTGGATATATAGGGAAGTCATCATCTTGCCAGTGACGAATCATGTTTAGACGCGATGTAAAGTTGAACTTATCTGTCAGGCTGGCCCGAAGAGACAATCTCAGGCGGTTGGTTGGCAGCATTCTGACACGTTCATGCTTTTTCGGACCCTCTTTGATCGTGCTGTAAGGCACATAGTCATGGCCTTTAAAATCAAACCAATCAAATTGGGTCCGCAGTTCTGCATCCAGGTTGATTAAATCTAACAGAGATTTTCTTTCCACTGTGTACAGAATATCGGCGTATTCTTCTAGCTCATCTGTTAATTCATTAATGCGATTGATTACTTTCTGTCTGTCAACTGGGTGTTGCTTTCTTTTTTCCAGTCGTTTGATGCGTAGTCTTAGCTCAACTATTTTTTCCTTAATAATTTCGTAATCTTCGTGTGTCATTTTTTGAAAATCAGATGCCAAAAGCGGTGTTGTGCATATTGCAAGAATTATTAACATAATGAACAAGAAACGAATCTGATTCACCATTTGCGCGCCTCCAGGTTTAAAATGGCAGAATTTTGCCATGAAAGTTCATCTCATTTGAGATAGATATATTAAATTGCATGAATGATACCAACATTTCAAGTTGTCAATAATTTCTCACAAAAATAGTCGTCTCATGCATTTGATTCGAGTGTAACCAAAATAGACTGAATTTTGGGAACATGACCTTCTTTTTTGATATAAAATGTTATATTATAAGATTTTATGTCGAGAAATAAGGATCGTGTCCCCGGAATTCAGTCTATTTTGGTTACACTCATTTGATTCTGCTCGACCTGCAAACTGTTCAGGAACTTTAAAGCGATAATTGATATATCGCGCTAAGGTAAAAAAATAGTCAGACAGTCGGTTGAGATACATAAGAATCACATCATAGTTATCTGATTGGCAGCTGGGTTCCATATTATCGATTAATGCTACCACCTGTCGTTCTGCCCGACGACAAACTGTTCTGGCTATATGAGAATATACTGCTCCAGCATGTCCTGATGGCAAGATAAAGGCTTTGAGTGGTGGAATGGTTTGGGTCATTTGATCAATGGCCGCCTCTATATCTGCAATGCGTTGATCAAGGGGCAGTGATATATTTCTTTGATCCATTGTTGCCAGGCACGCACCAATGTCGAACAAATCTATCTGGATGAACTGAATGTCATGGATCAGTTGGGTCTCATTGGATAGGTGTAATAAAATGGCACTAATAATCGCATTTAATTCATCCACAGTGCCATAAGCGTTTATTCTGTCATGATTTTTGGATACACGTTGATTGCCAATAAGGCCGGTCATTCCTGTATCGCCTTTTCTGGTGTATATTTGCATTGATATATCTATGCGTTTTTTTGTAATTGTTCTAAAGTATCATGAAACCCGGGATAAGAAATTGCAATACAATTTTCTTGGGCAATTGATGCATACGTTTCAGTTAAAAGACTTGCCAGACGAAGTGTCATTGCAATTCGATGATCTCCAAAGGATTCCAACTCAGATACAGGTTTTAAAGGTGTTGGGCCAAAGATGGTTAATGTATCTTTTCCGGCTTCAATGTTTGCGCCCATTTTATTGAGTTGTGTGGAAATGGCATCCAGGCGATCTGTTTCCTTAACGCGGAGTTCCTGAACGCCTTTAAAAACTGTTTTGCCTTTGGCCTGAGTGGCCACAAGGCTCAAAATGGGAACTTCATCAACCAGTGATGGAATTTCCTCTTCATGTATTTGCGTTGCGATCATTTCTGAGGAATAGTTTACATGAATATCACCCACAGGCTCGGGTTGATCGGCGATTTGATTGACATCAATATTCACATTCATTCGTTTGAGAACATCAATAAAACCTGTCCGAGTTGAATTGAGCAGCGTATTTTTTGATACAACCTGACTGTCTCTGAAAATTGCAGCCGCACAAAGAAAAAATGCTGCGGATGATGGATCACCGGGAACATAAAATGTGTCTGGTAGGGTCAGATTGCTTTTTTCAACTGTCCATGTGAGGTTATTTTGTGTAATTGAAGCGCCCATTTGCTTCAACAGACGTTCAGTATGATCCCGGCTCATGGTTGTTTCTGTAATACGAGTTTGCCCGGATGCCTGTATACCGGCCAGTAATATCGCACTTTTCAATTGGGCACTGGCAACTGGCAGTTTGTAGTCAATCCCTTGAAGAGATTGTCCATTGATTGTTATTGGACATGTGCCATTTTGTGTATCCACTTGACCGGTCATTTTTCTGAGGGGAATTGCAATTCGTTCCATAGGTCGTTTTCTAAGGGATTGGTCGCCATCCAAAATGAATTGTCCAGGACGTCCGGCTAAGATTCCAGATATCAAACGCATGGTTGTGCCGGAGTTGCCGCAGTCAATTTGGGCCTGATTTACTGTCTGTCCACCCAGACCCGTAATCTTTACATGGATATAGTCATCTGTTTCATAGCTTCCCCCCAGTGTTTCAAGTGCTTTGAGACTGGATTTGACATCGTCACCAGGTAAGCAGTTGGAAACATAACAATTGCCAGATGCCAGTATTGACATGAGTGCGAGGCGATGAGATATTGATTTGTCGCCAGGTGGCGAAAATGTGCCATTAAAATGAGTCATCTTTGTTTCCTTGTTTCTTACAGATAAAGTTCAAGAAAGTTTTTAAACAGCTGTGTGCCATAAGTTGTGGCAATGGATTCAGGATGAAACTGAACCCCTTCAACCATTAATAATTCGTTTCTTACCCCCATAATCATTCCAAGGTCTGTCTGGGCTGAAATAGATAATTGTGAAGGTAGGGTTGATTTTTCTACAATTAAAGAATGATATCGTGTTGCTTTAAATGCATTGGGGATATTTTTGAATATCGTGTTACCATCATGATTGATACTCGATGTTTTTCCATGAACCGGTATTTCAGCCTGAATCACTTTGCCACCAAAGACTTGACCGATACATTGATGGCCCAGGCAAACGCCCAGAATGGGAATTTTGCCAGAAAAACGTTCTATGGTTTCACAACTGATCCCCGAGTTTTCTGGCCGTCCAGGGCCGGGTGATATCATAATGGCTTGGGGTTGCATGGCGTCGATTTCATCTGTTGTGATGACATCGGAACGAAATACGCGAAGCTCCTGGCCCAATGTGCCCAGTGCATACGCGATATTATAGGTAAATGAATCATAGTTATCAATGAGTATAATCATAGTGATTTCCTTTCATCTTAATCTTTTTCCCCATACTGTAGGGAGAAAAATCAATGTATAACATATATCCACCCAAAAGGAAACAATTAGTCAAGTAAAGGAAAGCCAATCAATTTTTGCAATTTTTCATCAGATTCATATATCTTTTGCCCCCGCCGAGCGCAACGAATTGCACTAAAGGCTTGAATTTTCATCATTTTGCCAACAACAACACCCGAACGTTTCAAATGATTAATTTCAATATGACAAATCACACACCTGGCCTGGGATACCGATTTTTTCTGATTTTTTTCAAACAAGCGGTCTGGCGATATTTGATAATAGTTCGAAACAGTCTCAATTAAATGATGAATTGATATATAGTTATCTGACGTTTGTTCAGACAATATCTGATTTGTATCTAATACCTGCCTGACAAATTCCGGTGATCCCAAAATACGAGAATCATATTGCGCAATTTCATCATCAGTTGTATGCCAGATATCTTTTCGAGTGCTGCCAGTGCTGCGCATCCAACCGCCCCCTTCAAAATTGAACGTATTACTGTCTAGCATTTCATCCAGTTTTTGTAAATATCGCTTTCGAGCGGATGGTACAGAATTTTCTGAAAATTGTTTTAAGGCGATTTGAGTGGCAGCATTATCAATTTCATAACCTGTATTGCCTGTCATGGATTGATGGCCGGACCAGGGATAATTATTCAAATGGTTTATATTGTTACATAGGCCGGCCTGTATGGGTCTTAGATGGGTTGCACAAATCAATGGCACCAGATAGGGTTCATCTTCACAAATGATGGATTGATAGCGTCCATGAAAAACTTTTCCATCAGTTTTATGACGTTGTTTATAAGCTGAAACATATGCAGTTAAGAGTTTCCGCATGGTCGTTTTTAATATTGCTTTTTCAGGGCGGATGAGAAGGTAGAAGTGTTCAGGGAGTAAAGACCAGGCATAACACTGGATGCCATGGTCTGAAAAAATTGTCTGTAACAGTGAAATAAAATGATCGTAATCTTCATTGCAAATAAACAGTTTGTGCGAATCCTTTGCCTTTGCAAATACATGATACGTTACATCTGGTATATCCAGTCTTGCCTGCCGGGGCATTGTGCGGCTCCATTTGGGTTACAATTAAAAAGAGTGTAACCAAAATAGACTGAATTCCGGGGACACGATCCATATTTCTTGACATAAAACCTTATAATATAAGATTTTATATCAAAAAATAAGGTCATTTGGAATTCAGTCTATTTTGGTTACACTCAATTAAAAAAGCGATTATGATCATCCACTACATTTATCCAAAGAGGATGTTTGAACATCAATAATTGGTTGATTTGCATACTGTTGACGTTCATCATCGTCTTTCCACATATGATCGGCTTCTATGCGTTTAAATAATTTATTTACCCGCCAAATTAAATAGCCGGAAAAAATGCCAATAATTGCAAAACCACCCAAAATTAATGGCAGCAATAAAATAAAGGCAATAACGCCTACAAGCCCCAGTGCTAGAAAGGGCCATGGGAAAAAAAATGTCTGTGTTGTATGTATGTTTTTTGTCATTTAACCTCCTGTCTTGGACGCTTTAGCGTCCTTTATCCATTCAGCGTTGGGCTTCAGCCCATAGCCGTCAGGCTAATGAGAATTTGAATTGCCACAGGCCAGTGTAGGGGCGAACCTTCGCCCTCGAACAAAAACCAGTATCAAACCTATGAGCAAAACCAATGTAGGGGCGAACCTTGTGTTCGCCCTCGAACAAAAACCAGTATCAAACCTATGTACGAGAATGAATTAGAAACGTTTGCCTCGGACATAGGTTCGCAACGTTTGTTGTTCGGAGGGCGAACATAAGGTTCGCCCCTACATTGGTTTCGGACATTGGTTGGATCAAGATTACTACGATTCTACCCGAAAATTTATGATCGCTTACATTTATCTTCAAAGAAACAATATCAATAATGGAAAAGTTATTTTTAGAATTTTTCTAAAAAAAATTGTTTATTCAAGCAGTTTATCTAATCCCGCATTCAAAGTCAAGATTTTATATACACCCAAACATGTATTGATTTTCAATAAAGAAACTGTTAATAAGTTATGCTTTAAATAAACTTCCCCATTATTGATATTGTTCGTTTTTTAGATATACGATCAATATGCAATGAGGATGTTATTGTTATAGTATTCTTAAGAAATATTCATTTATTCCAAAGGAGGTTCACCAATGAGTCAAAAAGTAAGATGCCATGTCCGCATTTCTGGGAAAGTACAAGGCGTTGGTTACCGAATGGAAACCCGGCGGACTGCTGAAAAACTTGGGGTGAAAGGATGGGTTAAAAATCGTTCTGATGGCACTGTGGAAGCTGTATTTGAAGGGTCTCAGGATGCTGTTGATCAATTGATTGAATGGTGTTATTCTGGTCCCCCAAATGCGAATGTTAAAGATATTGCCAAAAACTGGGACGAACCAATTGACAATTGTCAATCCTTTAATTCTGTATATTAACCCCCCAAATACAATTTAAACAACCATAGGAATAAGGAATTACAATGGATAATCCATCAGATCAACTTCATGAAATATTCGAAGGCCAACGCAGGGCTTTTCTGAAATATGGGCCACCCACATTGGGTAGTAGAAAGATTGCTTTAACTCAGCTTGAGGAGCAAATTTTACTGTATAAAAATGAAATCGCTCAGGCGATTTCCAGTGATTTTGGGCATCGCTCTTATCATGAAACCCTCATGGCTGAAATATTTGTTACGATTAAGTCTATCCAGCATACCAAAAAGTACCTCAATAAATGGATGAAACCGCAGAAAAGACCGGTCCCCTGGTATTGCAAACCAGCTGTAGCAAAAATTCACTATCAACCCCTGGGGGTGGTGGGGATTATGTCGCCCTGGAATTATCCCTTTCAGTTATGCTTTGGTCCAATGATTGCCGCTCTGGGTGCAGGTAATCGTGTCATGGTAAAACCATCGGGCAGAATGCCGGAAACGTGCAAAATAATTGATAAGATTATTTCAAAAGTATTTGAACCACATGAAGTGGCTGTCGTTTCAGGGCCACAAGTGAATGACATTTTTATTCAGCTGCCTTTTAATCACCTGTTATATACAGGATCAACGAAAGTGGGTAAGAAAGTCATGCGTGCAGCATCGGAAAATCTAACACCAGTAACTCTTGAACTGGGGGGATGCTCCCCGGTCATTGTTGCTGAAGATTTTCCCATTCAAAAAGCAGTGAACAGCATTCTTACCGGAAAATTGTTCAATGCCGGGCAAACCTGTATTGCTGCCAATCATGCATTTATCCATAAAACACAGGTAGATAGCTTTGTGACTCATGCCATCAAGGTTATCCAAAAAATGTACCCCACTGCCCTGGATAATGCTGATTATTCCAATATTATTTCTAAAGAGCGCTATGACAGGCTTCGTTTGATGATAGAAGATGCCAGAAACAAAGGCGCAACTGTGTATCAGCCCCATGAAAAAGAATTACTGCAATCAGAAAAACGAAAAATTTTACCCACACTTATTATCAATACAAGTCCGGATATGATGATCATGCAAGAAGAAATATTTGGTCCCATATTACCTGTTGTTGCTTATGAATCGTTTTATGATGTTATCGAGAATATCAACCACAATCCACGACCTCTGGCATTGTATTGTTTTACCGAAAATCAGGAAATCATGGAAACCATTTTACGAAGCACCATTTCAGGTGGTGTCTGCATGAATGACACATTGCTTCATTTTATTCAAGATGATCTTCCTTTTGGTGGAGTGGGACATAGCGGTATGGGGAGATATCATGGTTTTCATGGTTTTGAAACTTTTTCCAATGCAAAAGGGGTGTTTTATCAAAGTCGATCCAGTATTATGGGGGTGTTGCGGCCACCTTATGGACGATTGTTCAAGACAGTAATGGATTTTTTTATTGGATAAGGAATACTGTGATAACAATATCCTCATTTTAAAGATCGTACAAAAAAACAAGGACGTGTAGAGACGTAGCATGCTACGTCTCTACAGTACATGTACACCAACACATACACTATCAATAATGGGGAAGTTATTTTTAGAGCAATCCCAAGTAAAATGTTCAATCAAAAAGGGTTAACACTATGAAACAAAAGCTAATCCAACTTATTGCCCAAAAGTCATTTAATTACTCAGAGACTCCCAAATTTAAGCTGGCCTCTGGTAAAATGAGTCAATATTATGTCAATTGCAAGCCCACTGTATTAGATCCCTATGGTATGAACCTTGTGGGTCATCTTGTATTTGAAAAACTTGATCACGAAGTAATAACTGCAGTGGGTGGATTGACATTTGGAGCCGACCCTATTGCAGTTGCCACATCATTTGTTTCCGGGCTAAAAAAGCAGCCAATGAACGCCTTTTCAGTTCGAAAACAACAGAAAGATCATGGCATGATTCGTTGGATTGAAGGTGATATTCAGGCCGGGTCTCATGTTGCTATTCTCGAAGATGTGGCGACAACCGGCGGATCGACCATAAAAGCTATTGAGCGGGTAAGATCTGAGGGACTTGTTGTGTCTCAAGTTGTTGTTTTGGTGGATCGTCAGGAAGGGGGGTTGGATAATATTCGTAATGTTGTGGACAACGTTGATGCCATCGTTACGCGTGATGACATAATGATGCATTTAGCAGATAGGGCAGCGCAAGGCTAAAGCTGGCTTTAGCCCATAGCAGTCAGGCTAAGAATGTACGATCTCGGCAAACGCAAGAAAAGCGTAGTACAGCAAGGCAGAAATAATGCTTCGGTTTTAGCTATATGTAGCATGGGGCTAAAGCCCATAGCCGTCAGGCTAAGGCAAACTCGCTCCAGTGCTCGTTCCCAGGCAGAGCCTGGGAACAAGCACCGGAGCGAGTTTGCCTTAGCCTGACGGGGACGAAAAGGGGACGTCTATGATTTTATGATTTTCTTTGAAAGTTTCGAGATCTTGCCGATAAAAGCAGAAAATCATAGACGTCCCCTTTTTTACCTATTCTGTAAATATTTCTTAACTTGACTTTAATTACGTTCTTTTGTTAATAAATAGTTCGTGACAATGATGTTCATGAACGTCCTCGCAATAAACCAATTTCCCTGGGAGCATAATCAATGAATCCAAAACCAAAAAAGCGAATTCTGTATGGCAATGCCAGCTATAAAGAAATCGTTCATAAAAATGGATATTTTGTAGATAAAACACATTATATTGAAAAACTGGAGGACATTGAAGACCCTGTCTTCCTTCGCCCCAGAAGATTTGGTAAATCCTTATGGTGCAATATTCTGG